>Ga0308019_10000507_pt1 | contig 24600 bp, 21 predicted proteins | sample Neamet284_FD_203135 | JGI IMG/M metagenome (GOLD analysis project Ga0308019, IMG submission 203135) | Marine microbial communities from water near the shore, Antarctic Ocean - #284 | ecosystem: Environmental > Aquatic > Marine > Unclassified | place: Southern Ocean | collected 2014-10-01 | reverse complement strand
GCATATCCTTTCGCACTAAGTCTATCGTGCTCTTCCCTCGGCGCGATCTCTGGCAAGAAGGCATTATAAAACCCCACACTTCCCCAAAAACCTAAGCTCGCAAGAAAAAATGGGATCATACTTATTTCTAGGTGGTTGGAGTCAAACCAGTACAGCCCCACACATCCTGCCGATCCTACGTAACAGAAGATCCTCATAAATAACTTCTTCTTCCCTGCAAAATCAGCCAACCCACTCAGCAAAGGACTTAAGATGATTATCGTGAGGAAACTTGCAGCGAGAACATAGCTATATAATTGAGTATTTACGAACTCCATCCCAAAAAACATGACGTTATCCGTTCCATCAATAATCTTCCCTTGAGCATCTTTTTCAGATGTCAAATTGTTATAAAACACAGGGAAAATTGCTGTAGTTATGACAAGTGAATACACGTTATTCGCCCAATCATACATTGCCCATCCCCACTTTACTTTTTCTTCACCTTCGCGCTTTTTGAAAATATTCTTAAACATATGCGTAAGATAGTACGTTTTAATGAAATTGTAAACGTCATTCTCTCGACTGCTTATTACCTTTGCAGACGATTCTAAAGACGATGAAAAATTACGACGTTATTTTAGTAGGTGGTGGTATCGTTGGTGCCGCTACATTCTATAAAATGCAGAAGCGTTACCCTGAAAAGACGATGCTTCTCATTGATAAAATGGATGTGTTAGCTGACCACCAAACCGGCAACAACTCTGGCGTAATCCACTCTGGACTCTATTACAAGCCGGGTTCCCTTAAGGCTGAGAACTGTGTAAAGGGTCGCCATGAGCTTGTTAAATTCGCAAAAGAATATAACGTTCCCCATGATGTTTGTGGTAAAGTAGTCGTGGCGGCCACAGACAAGGAGCAGCCTTCTTTGCATAAAATTTATCAGTTAGGTCTTGAGAACAAGATCGAAGGCATCGAACTCATTAACGGCTCTCAGCTTCGCGAAATCGAACCAGAGTGTAGGGGAGAAGCCGCCCTTTGGGTTCCATGTACTGGGATAATTGATTTCAGGGACGCTACGAAGAAGATGGTCGATGTCGCCCTTGCGCTACAAGAAAAATCAGCCGTTCATCTTTCTGAGGAAGTCCTCGATTTCGCAAACGAGGGTGACGGTACTCTCGTAAAAACTTCGAAAGCCACCTATTTCGCCCAGCATCTGATCGTATGTGGCGGACTCCAAGCCGATCGCCTCGCCCGCAAGGACGGCGTCAAGCTCCGAGAACGCGTAGTAGGCTTCCGTGGCGATTACTACGAGCTTAACGACCACGCTAAGCATAAGATTAAGAATCTAATCTATCCCGTACCTAACCCCGACTTTCCTTTCCTTGGCGTGCATTTCACGCGTATGACGAACGGGGAAATCGAGTGCGGTCCCAATGCTGTTTTCACTTTCAAGCGCGAGGGCTACGGAAAAACTGATTTCGACCTGCGAGACACCTTCGACGCCCTAAGCTATGCCGGCACCTGGAAGCTCTTCTTCAATAATATATCTTTCGGGATTAATGAATACCGACGCGCATTCTCTAAGAGACTCTTCTTAAAATCGCTCCAACACCTTGTTCCCTCCCTCACGATGGACGATATCCGCCCAGGACGATCGGGTGTTAGAGCTATGCTTCTCAATGCCGATGGCGACACCCGCGATGATTTCCGTATCGAGGCTACCGATAGAAGTATCCACGTTCTCAATGCTCCTTCTCCAGCAGCTACAGCTTCCCTAGCCATTGGTGATTACGTTGCTGACAGGTATGCGGAAAGATTCGCGAAATAAATGAAGCATTGGTTTATAAATACGATTTGGTAGGTGATGTATTTTCCACTAAATTGTATGAATTAATATATAATACCTTTCAAATGAAGCTATCAATCATATCCCTAAATTTCTGCTTTTTTGTTTTAGCAGCTTTTTCAATTTCTAAATCTCAAGCCCAAGAAATTTGTCCTGGAGCAGATGTATTGATTTACACAGAAGGTATGACATTTACTCCTGATGCGATTGAGATTCTCGCCGGATCAACAGTGGGATGGGTTAATACTGGAGGACTGCACAATGCAAATGGGGATATAAGTAGCATTGATGGCTTGTCTTACAACAATCCGGAAGCTTTCGATTTCGAGCTAATTTCTGTGACTGATGAAGCAGCTTGTATCGGAACTTTTCTATTTACCCTTCTTGGAGAATATAACTATGATTGCTCAGGATATGGACATGCAGCAGCTGGAATGGTTGCTACGCTTATTGTAATAACTCCATTTGAAGTTGATGATCTACAGTCTTCTGAAAATCTTGTTAAGCTTTATCCCAACCCTGTTTCTTCACTTCTAACTATTGAAAACCTCAACCAATCTCGAATCATCATTTATGACTTACAAGGTAGAGCAGTTGTTGAGTTTGAAGGAGAAGAAAAAGTAAGTGTAGATGTTTCGGGATTTCCCAATGGAGTGTATACCGTTGCAGTAGATGGGAAAATGTATACATTGATTGTAGAGTAATACCTGTTTTAATAACGAAAAAACCGCCACTGACTTGCGTCAGGGCGGTAGTTCTTTCGTCGGGGCGGCAGGATTCGAACCTGCGATCTCCTGGTCCCAAACCAGGCGCCTTAACCGGGCTGGGCCACGCCCCGAGCGTTAAAAGCGGTCGCAAAGATACGTAAGTTTTTTAGGTATCAAACACAATCGTTATAAAATTATTTTTTAAATCAATGGTATCATTATTTCGCTTTATATCTTCACTTTAGGTTGATTCTAAGGAAGTCCTTTGTGCAAATAATGTTGTTGTATATCAGGTGTTTGGGTAAACAGTTGGTTGAATTTGGATTCTAATGGGTAGATGATCGTAGTTCTTTTGTGACCACTAACGAGAGAGCTTGCATAGAATCACACTCAAAACTTAATCGATCACTAAAACTAAAATAGCTTTGAGTGACAGAACTTCCTAGAAACAAAAACGCCCGCTGTTGCGGGCGTTCAAGCATCTATGCGGAGAGACTGAGACTCGAACTCAGGAGCCGAAACCGGCTACAAATTAGCAATCTGCTGCATTACCACTCTGCCACCTCTCCAGAAAACGGAAATCGCTTTCACGAATTCGGACTGCGAAATTACACTATTCTTTTTGATATCTATAATCGGGAGTGCTAAAATTGTTAAATGAATGTAAAATATATGGTGATTAAGTATGGTTTAGTGTCGATTAAGTATCGAAGGTGTATCTTTATCGATGTAAAACGAAACAATTATTTAATTATGAAAAATATTTTATTACTCGGAGCACTCGTAATGTTTGCCTTCAACGTATCTGCTCAGTCTGATGTGCCCCCACCTCCAACTGCAGACAAGACAAAAACTGAAAAAGCTTGTAGCTCTGAGAAAGCTGAAGGTGAAAAAGCAGCTTGTTCTGGTAAAAAGGACGGTGCTAAAGCTTGTTGTTCTAAGAGCGCTGATGGTTCTAAAAAGACATGTAGTGCTGAAGAGAAAGCTGCATGTTCAGGCAAAAAGGATGGAGCTAAGTCATGTTGTTCTAAGAACGCTGATGGTTCTAAGAAGACATGTAGTGCTGAAGAGAAAGCAGCTTGTTCTGGTGAAAAGGATGGAGCTAAAGCTTGTTGCGCTAAGAACGCTGACGGTTCTAAAAAGACATGTAGTGCTGAAGAGAAAGCTGCATGTTCTGGAAACGCCAATGGTGAGAAGGCAGCTTGCTGTTCTAAGTCTAAGAGTAAAGAGAAAGGTAAGAAGAAGAGAGCTGTATCTACTAATGTAGGTCTCTCTGAATAAATTATCTAGAGTCATTATATTTAATTAGAGCCTCCATAATCGGAGGCTCTTTTTTGTGCCTATTTGTAAGTATAGTTTTTAGTGGTTGGAGTTGGATTTCGTGAAAGATTGTGCATCTTTGCATCCTCTTAAACGAGGTTGTTTTTGAGGACGAGTTGGTCTCATAGCTCAACTGGATAGAGCACCTCCCTTCTAAGGAGGCGGTTCGGGGTTCGAGTCCCTGTGGGATCACAAATAGAAAACGCAAAGCCTTGTTATCATTATGATAGCGAGGTTTTGTTTTTTCACTGTGCTTGATCTTGTATTTTGATTATGAGTGACGTTGTCCTAACAAAGAAGGGGCATTGTTTGCAATAGTTGAGAGTATTTTAAGTGATTAAATCTATACTTAAGTTTACTTGCAATAGTTTTTAATATATATATTATAGTATATTTAAAAGTGTAATGAAAAAACTACTACTCATATTGTCAATTGGTTTTATTGGATCCGTTTGTTCTCAAGAGATTCAATTAGAGCTTGACACTTTTAATCGATCTATACCTACGGCTACTTTTGGTGGTTCAACCTGGAGAGGTCCATCTTGGGTCGATAATACTTTCAATGATTCAGTAGCAACGATGTATCCCAATGTATTAGCATATCCTCCAACTCCTGATGTTTGGGATTGGCAAAATGGTTGGTTTTATCCTCAATCAGTGTTAGATACGTGCTGTGTAGACACAATAACTTTAAACTGGGGACAATTAAACGCCACAGTTATTGATATATCGCCTGAAAACTTTCAAAATGCTTTAGATCAGATTGGATCCGAAGGTCTTTACTGCTTAAATATGATCAGCAGCAGCCTGACTAAGCAACTGGCGGATATAAATTCGGCGAAGGACAATGGGGTTGGATTTGAAAGGATCAGACTCGGAGACGAAATGGGAAAAGCTGGCAATGAACACAGTATCAGCCATTTTCCAACCGCTGAAGATTATGCCGCAGCATGTGATATTTATATCGATTCAATAAGAGACATACTTCCAAACACTAAAATAGCTGTCTCGGCTGGGAATTTCGGCTCATCCAATCCAAGGGCTCAGTTTTGGAATGACGCTTTATATGACATGACTAATAAAGCGGATGCATTTAGATGGTCAGCGTTTTTTTACTTGAATGAATCAGACACTTTATTTTCAACCAAACAATTATTAGCATACGCTTTTGATCAAATCCCCAGATATGAACAGGTTAGAGATTTTCAAGATACAACTGCTAATTTGCAAGATTATGAGTTGTGGGTAGGATATGGGATTACGGACAATACGTTGGATAATCGATATTCAAACAGGTGGAGTTTAGTGTTAATGTTTAGTGCCTCTCATCACCTTTTCTTAGACAATCATTTAGTTGAAGATATAAGTATGTTTAATGTTGGAGGGATTTTTCAAAATTGGGACGCTTTAGATACTCAAAATGGTTTTAGAAAAAGAGCGACGGGGGTTTTTGCCGCTATTTGGAATAAAGCGAAATTGGGTAAAAACAAAGCCACTAAAATTGAAACACCTTTTGATTTAATTGACTCGGTCACTTATGTTAACCACAACAATGTCCCTAGAGTAGTTGACTATCCTAAACTTTTTGGTTGGAAATTTGAAAATGATTCCACCTTTGAATCAAATGTTATCTTAACGAACATTTCAAGCGATACGCTTGTAGTTTCTGTAGACAACTTGCTTTCGGGAAATGTTACATGGGAGAAATGGCATTCAGATTCTTTGTTTGATGTCATAGATAGCGACAATTATATAAACTTACTTACCGATACTGGAGCAACAAACATTGTACTACTTCCATATTCGATCAACGTAGCTACAAGCACTTGTCTCAACGATGACAACGGAGATGGTATATGTGATTTATTATGCAATGAAGATTTAAACTCAGATGGAATAGTTAGTATTCATGATTTATTGTATTTATTGAGTGAATTTGGCTGTTCCTCATCATGCGAATACGATGTAAATCAAGATGGTTTTGTCACGGTAGATGATCTATTAAAAATCTTGGGTTTCTTTGGAAACACCTGCGAATAGCATAGATGTCACTTTTGAATTTGAATCGCAGACCTTGTAAATCCTAACATTATTACAGCCTTTAAGAATGAATATTCTTTTCTATGATGGACCCTGCGCTCTCTGTAATTTTACAGTGAAGATGATTGTGAAATTTGAGGATTCGAATAAAGTCGATAAACTTTATTTTGCATCTATCCAAAGTGAAACAGCAAAGAGCTTTCTGGATTTAAAGCTCAGAACTCCACCGTTAATGGGGGTTATCTTAATTGAAAATGGCGAAACGCCCAAGGTGGGAGTTGAAGCTGTAAAATCTCTGAAGCCTTATTTAAGAAGGCGATGGGCATTTTTAACTTTTATGTTTAGTAAAAACATGTATATGTTTATTGCGAAGTACCGGCATCTGTCAGGCAAGGTAGATCCAGCTAGTTGCCCATTTTCTAGAGATTACTCTAGTAGAATATTACCTTAACTCTATATTTTATCAGACCCTTGAGAGAGAAGATTCTTATACCATAAGATATTGAGCTCTCAATTCAGTTTAAGCCTTCTTGACGTACTCAGACTTCAGCCCCATTTGGCCAAACCCTTTGATTTTACAGTCGATGTTGTGTTCAGCGTCTCGTATTCTAATGTTCTTCACTTTCGTACCCGATTTGACAGGCTGGGGAGCCCCTTTGACAGGAAGGTTCTTAATCACAATCACAGAGTCCCCGTTTTGAAGAAGATTACCGTTCACGTCTTTCACTACAATGCCTGGTTCTTGTTCAGCCTCTTGAACATCCCATTCGTTGCTGCATTCAGGACAAGCAAAAATATTTTCTTTTAATTCATAGCCGTAAGCACAATTGCATTTAGGACATGGTTTCATTTCATCTGACATGGTAGGTGTGTTTTTGTCTTGATAAGGGGGGTACTTTTAAGACTGAGAGATACAACAGTGTGCTCATTGGACAATATTAAGCTAAATTGTCGGAATGCAAAGCACATCTAAAAACTTTGATTATGATTACGTGATAATTGGGAGTGGATTTGGTGGGAGCGTGTCAGCATTAAGACTCAGTCAGAAAGGATATAAGGTGCTTGTGGTAGAGAAAGGGAAGTGGTTTAAGAATGCAGAGGATTTCCCCAAGACGAATTGGAATTTAAGGAAATGGCTTTGGATGCCTCGTCTCAGATTTTTCGGGATCATGAAGATGACTATCCTGAGACATATTACGATTATTTCTGGTACAGGCGTTGGAGGAGGCTCCTTGGTTTATGCAAACACTTTGCCTCGTCCTTCGAGTGCGTTTTACAATTCTGGAAGTTGGGCTGGGCTCGTAGATTGGGAGGGAGAGCTAGACGAACATTACAAGGAGGCGCTTAGGATGTTGGGGGCTACGAAGAATCCTCGACTTTTTGACGCAGATAAAGCGTTGAAAGATTTAGCTGTGGAGATAGGCAAGGAGAAGGAATTTAGTCACCCCGATGTCGCAGTGTATTTCGGTGAGGCAGGGAGAGAGGTTGCGGACCCTTATTTTGATGGTGAGGGGCCCTCACGAACTGGATGTGTACATTGTGGAGGGTGTATGACTGGCTGCAGGTATAATTCTAAAAACACACTTGACAAGAACTATTTGTATTTTGCTCAGAAGTTAGGGGCAGAAATTTTTGCTGAAAATGAGGCTGTAGGAGTAGAGCCTATTAATGGCGGAGAAGGTGGAGAGGGATATAAAATATCCTTAAAATCAAGTACCAAGATATTTGGTGGCACGAAAGAGGTTCGCTCGAAAGGAGTCGTTTTTTCTGGAGGAGTGTTGGGAACCGTGAAGCTCCTGTTAAAACTGAAGTCATCTACTTTGCCTGGTCTGTCAGACATGGTGGGTGGAGATATACGTACGAATAACGAAACGATTATTAGTGTAAGTACACTCAGAGATGACTTGGATATGTCAAAGGGAGTGGCCATAGGGTCGATACTTCATACGGATGAAAATTCTCACTTGGAAGCGGTGAGGTATTCTGCCGGGTCGGGCTTCTGGAAACTCTTACATCTTCCAGTTTCACATGGTTCTAATGTTGTTGTGAGGTTGTGGAGGATGACCATCTCATTATTGAAGTCGCCATGGAGTTATGCGAAAATTTACGTGAGTAACGTTTGGTCTAAAAGCACTGTGGTACTACTGTTTATGCAAACTTTAGACAGTACTTTAAAGTTTAAATTGGGGCTTACAGGAGGGCTTGCGTCTTCCGTGTCTCAAGGAAAAGCTCCAAGTCCCAATATCCCAGCTTCGAATGCTTTGACTCAGAAATTTGCAGATATAGTCCAAGGGAAATCGACTTCATTTGTCCTGGAAACATTGTCAGGAATTCCTTCAACTGCTCACGTCCTAGGCGGTGCGGTCATGGCTTCGGTACCAGAAAAAGGTGTGATAAATAAAGACAACAAGGTGTTTGGATATAAGAACATGTTCGTTGTGGACGGTTCCATGATTTCCTCTAATCCTGGAGTAAATCCATCGCTAACCATCACTGCAATAGCTGAGAGATGTATGTCTCAGATCGATGGTAAAATATCCTGAATTCTACTTCACAACCCTGTCGACATTTCAAACGATTTTGTAATTAATTGAAAAACTCTGTTGGGCTGATATGCGGGTTTATTGCGTAGTTTTGCATAACGTTTAAAAGAGTTTAGATGTAACATCTGAGTAAGGTTGTAATATGAAAAGAAAATCTAGAAAAGCGCTTGACTGCAAGCTAGTAGGTCCTAGCACAATTGACCCGGGATACTTTCGTTACGAAGTGACGATTCAAGAGGGTGACGGTGAGATTTATAAGGCTCCAGCTTTCGGACGTGACATGCAAGATGCTTTGAGCAGACTTGTTTGGACAGAGCGGACTGAAAAGGTAACGAGCTATGCCAGTAAAAGATCTTGGCTTCAGGTTGTTCCACTGATCAGTTTGTTGTGCGTTTTAGGGGTTTTTGCTTTCCAAGCTCAATCCCACGATAACCCTGCTTGGGTACTTGGTGGCCTCGCTGCAGTTGGAGCAATTATTGGACTTTCTATAATGTGGGGTCAGCACCTCAATAAGCATTAATTATTGATTTAATTTATGTTTTCTATTTGCTAAATATGACACTAGTCTGACAGGCATTCTTTAAGATGTGGGGTATTTTTGCACCATGAATTATCCATTCAGTTTTGAATCAAAATTTACCGCATTTTTTTATGTGGTAATTTCATTGCTTTTTGTAAGTCTCTTCCCCCTAGTTTCTTCTGCCCAAACATCAGTTTCCGGCCATATACTTTCTTCTACAGGTTCTCCGATACAAGATGCGAATATCTATTCTCATGCCTATGAACTCGGTGCCACATCTGACTCTTCGGGCTATTTTATTATAGAAGGTTTCCCAAAGCTTTTAACTTCTTCTTCAAAAGTCATTCTTCATATTAGCCTTGTTGGATTCAAGACTCAGAGGGGGAACACCTCTCCCGGTAACAAGAGCTTTGTTGTTACTTTAAAGAATGATTTAATGGACCTTGATGAAGTGCTTATTGAGGCTGATAGATCAAATTCTCAAAACACCTGTCTTGTGAAAATCGCATCTATGACAGTAGAGCAACTTGACCGATCGTCTGCACCATCTCGAATTCAGGCTCTTGCTTCTGTACCAGGAGTGGATATGATTTCAATGGGTGGTGGGGTGCTGAAACCTGTTATTCGTGGATTGTCAGGACTTCGTGTTGTCACGCTTCTTCGTGGAACTCGCGTTGAAAGTCAAGCGTGGGGAGCTGAACACGGTATATATATGCCTGAGCAGGGAGTTGATAGAGTTGAAATAATTCGTGGTCCAAGCGCTCTCGCTTTCGGCGCCGATGCACTAGGAGGGGTGTTAAACTTTATCCCCGAAAATCCACTCACTGAAATTGGCCGAAAATCTACAATTTCCCTTCGTGGATTTTCCGCTTCTTCTGGACTTCAGACCTCCCTTGCGACAAAGAAGCGTTCGCGCAACTCTCATCACGCCTTCAGTGGGGGGTATAATTCTCATGGTGATTATAGCCTTCCAGACGGCACCTTGGTTTCGAACTCATTTTACCGTCAATTTTTCGGTCAGGGATTTTGGGGTTATATCAGAGACTGGGGGAAAATTGACGGAGCGTATTCATCATCTTACAATACTTCGGGTCTACTCGGTAGCGAGGGATACCAGCAGTCCGGAGATCACATCATCACGTCTAGCGCTACATTTTATTCAGACAGCTGGATTGTCAAGCCTTCCATTAGTTACCAGCTTAACCACAGAAAAGAATTCGATTCTCCCCGCCAACCCAACGTGCCTACCGACTCTCTCAGCTTACCTCCAGTAGTAGCAGAGCCTGAACTCGATCTCGCTCTCCGGTCTTACAGATACGGAGCAACAGCTGTCAATGATGGAGATCTATTCGATATCACTCTGGGTATTTCAGGTGTTTCGACTTCAAATGATAATGAATTGTTGGACTCACCTTTCATCCCCGACGCATCGATCAATGAGTCAAGTGCTTTCGCCCTTTCTAGCTATCATTTAGACCATTTCCTCTTTCAGGCTAGCTCACGCTTAGAGTCCATTTCCGTAGTTGTGCCTGGGCAATTTGAAAGAACATTTACTAATCCGTCATATTCCTTAGGAGCTGTTTATACTCTAAATCCACGATCAGATTTGCGTCTAAGCTACTCTCTTGGAAATAGAGTTCCTGGCTTGTCGGAGTTGTCCGCAAATGGTATTCATCACGGAGCTTATCGTTACGAAATGGGTGATTCTACCCTCGACTCTGAGACCAGTCGAAATTTCGATTTTGCGTATAGCCTAAGCTCTTCCTCAATCTCTCTAGAAGCAGCGATATTCAGAAATACAATTGAAAACTTCATTCATTTATCTTCGACAGAGCTGGAAATAGATGGTTTTTCAGTCTACCAGTTTGCTGCTTCAACAGCGGTCCTTTCTGGCGCCGAGATATCCATGAATATTTCTCCCAAATCAACTCCAAGCCTTCATTTTGAATCAGCGTTGTCATACATCGTGGGTGATATTGAGGACGAGGCACTCCCTTTTATCCCTCCCACAAACTTGCGGACAACAATTTCTTGGAGACCTGAATCGGGTTTTCACGCTTCAGCATCCTCCCTTATTGTTGATAGGGCATCCAGTCTAGATTTTTCTAGTCCAGGCTATTCAGTTTTCGACTTTACAGCGGGTTCTGTTATTTCAGAACGTCTTACTTGGGGAGTGGCTTGCTCTAATGTTTTCAATACAAATTACATCCCTCATCTCTCCCTTTCTAGGGAGTTAGGTATTGCTATGCCGGGAAGAAATATTAGCTTCCGTCTCTCTCTTGTGTTATAAGAATCGTTCGTCACAGGGTTGATGGTCACTGAATTTGCACTCAACCCTTATGTCCGCTTATCAAAAAGCCACGAAAAGAACATTGTAACTATTATTCACCTTTATACGTATTGAGTAATATGACACTTGCAACTTTCATTTCTGGATATTTTTTCGCGGCTCTTGGTTGGGCGATGTTTTGGGCCATTCAAATGACTGCTCAATCAATACTAAATTTGAAACACTTACGTATTCGTAATTGATATTAAATCTTAAGTTATTTGTCATTATATATAGCTTAAACATCAACTTGTGTGCTGAAGAAATCGCCAAATCGACGTGATTTAGGGTTTTGAGCACTTCATAAAACCATCTGAAAACCAGTATTTTCCTTGTTTTTGGGTCATATTTTCAGAGGGTATATATCTGCTAAGTGTCAGTAAACAAAGACTGTGTAGGGGATTTTAACATTTGAACGTTCATTTTTATAATCTAGACCTTTAAAATAGGTTTATATAATTATAAATATTGGGCACAGTTATAAACCAAAACCTTTATACAATGGATAACGTTTTTAAATTTATGGGAGGCTTCTTTAAAGGCCTAACACAATTATTAATCAGTTTTGCTGCACTTGCAGTTCTTGCTGAAGTAGTTTTCGGAGCAGAGATGTTCCCAGGAATGACAGTTGTAAGTAACATTACAGACTTGATTTCTGAACTCGGTAACGGAGGATTTGTAGGCTTAGTTGCTCTACTTGTTCTGTGGTCTATTCTAGATCGTAAGTAATCCGATCTAATCGATTGAAATAATGTTGCGGCCCAGGGTCGTCTTGGGCCGCTCTTTATTTTGCCTTTACCAAACTAAAACATAAACTCATGGAACGCATTGCATCTATTATGTTACTAGCGATATGTGTCGTTGGAACGGGTTATTTTTATATGGAGAACATGGATCGTTTGGCTGCTGAAGAAGCTGCTTCCGTAGTCTTAGCCGATGAGGCTGCCTCTGCTGCTGCCGCTGAAGAAGTTGAAGCTGCTAAAGTTAGATTCACCATTCCCCACGATAAAGATGCTTTCACAACTGATATTACTGTCTCACTTGATGGTAGTGATTCTTTTGACTCCGAGGGTGATTCCCTTTCCTTTTATTGGGACCAAACTTCTGGTGACATAGTTTACCTAGAGAGTGTGGACAACAATACTACATCTTTCACAGCTAATCCTGGTGAATACACATTTAAGTTGACTGTTTCTGACTCATATGGTAGTTCTACTTCAAGTAATACTTCCATTTCAGTAGCTCAAGAACCCAACTCGCCACCAGAAGTTGTCGTAAAAGTTTACTAAAATTCTTCTAGCATTTTAGTGATAAGAACCCTGAACAGGTTTTCGTATCAAGAAGCGCGTCCCTTTTAAGGTGGCGCGTTTTTCATTTCGTAAATTTGTCATCCATGATCATTCCCCCTCGCTCACTTCCATCTTCACAGTTTCTTAACGAAGCTGATCGTGGAGGGATAATATTAGATGTAAGGAGTCCTGGCGAATTTGATCAGGGACATATTAAGGGAGCTCATTCTTGGCCACTATTTACAAATTTAGAACGTGCTGAAATAGGTACGCTTTACAAGCAGAAATCTCGCGAAAAAGCTATCGATTTAGGTCTTCATATTATCGGACCTAAAATGAAGGAGATGGCTCAGTGGGGTCGTTCTCTATTTGAAGGCCAAACTTCCTCTGACGGTTCCCCCTCCCGCAACTCTCTTCTCATCCATTGTTGGCGAGGTGGAATGCGGTCCGAATCTGTTGCTTGGCTCCTTCGTACAGCAGGTATCCCTGCTGTTGTCCTTGAGGGAGGATATAAAGCCTTCAGGACTTATGCTCGAGCAGAATTTGATCGTAAAATTGATTTCGCTGTTCTCGGAGGACTTACCGGATCTGCAAAAACGGATACTCTCCTCGAACTCTCTAAGATTCCCGGTGAATCTGTAATCGATCTTGAGGGTATGGCTCGGCATTTCGGCTCAGCATTTGGCAATCTCAACAATCATTCCCAACCCACGACAGAGCAGTTTTCAAACGATTTATACTCCGACCTTCGATCTTTAAATGCTTGGAATGATAAATCCCCAACTAGAACTCGTCCTATTTGGGTAGAAAACGAGAGTCGCTCCATAGGTGTTGTAGATATGCCTGAACCGATCTTCAGCCAATTGATATCGTCTCGTTGCTTTGAAATGAACCGCACCGATAATGATCGTGTAAGCCACCTGGTTCAAATGTATGGAGAGATTGACACAAAGCTGCTCGCCTCCGCCTTCCAACGCATTTCCCCTAAGTTGGGTGGCCAAAATGCAAATGACGCTCTCTCTGCACTCTCCCAAGGCGATCTAGCAACTGCTGCTCGTATCGCTCTTGTTTACTATGACAAGACCTATGCTCACGGCCTTACTAAAAGAGATCAGGTTCTCCGCACCGATGTTGACTGCCGAGACCTTACACCCACTGAGTGCGCTTTACATCTAAGCTCTTTTCTAACTGATTTCATTTCGCCCAAATAGTTTATATAAATGTCCGATTCTATTCGCCTTACTCAATTCTCGCATGGCGCGGGTTGTGGATGTAAAATTGCTCCTGGTGTTCTTAACACCATGCTCTCTTGTATGAACCGTGACACGATCTATCCTGACCTTATTGTCGGAAACGACACGAAAGACGATGCGGCTGTTGTCGATCTAGGTGATGGTACAGGGATAGTATCTACGACCGATTTCTTTATGCCTATCGTGGATGACCCGCACACTTTCGGTCGAATAGCTGCTGCTAATGCTATTTCTGACATATACGCGATGGGAGGAACGCCCCTTATGGCTATCGCTATACTGGGTTGGCCGATAGATAAGTTGGCTCCTGAAGTGGCTGGCGAGGTTCTTGAAGGTGGCCGTTCTATTTGTGCCGAAGCTGGAATTCCTTTGGCAGGAGGTCACAGCATTGATTCCCCTGAACCTATTTTCGGTCTTGCTGTTACAGGCCGAGTTCCACTCGCTAATCTGAAAGCCAATGCTTCTGCCCAAGTAGATGACGTGCTTTTTCTTACAAAGCCTATCGGAGTAGGGATGATCACTACAGCAGAGAAAAAAGGGCTGGTCTTACCTGAGCATATTCAAACAGCGATAGCTTCAATGACAGCGCTAAATAAAGTCGGAGCGAAGTTATCAGAGCTTCCGGGTGTAAATGCAATGACAGATGTTACTGGATTTGGTCTCATGGGACATTTACTGGAAATGTGTCAAGGTTCTGATACTGCTGCACAAATAAATTTTGATGAAGTACCAACTCTCGATCGAGTTGCTTTAATGAACTATCACAAACAGGGGTGTGTGCCCGGAGGGGCTAGTCGTAATTATGACAGCTATGGTAAATATCTTGACATCCCTGAAGGGTTCACCCGTGACCTGCTGTGCGATCCTCAAACATCTGGAGGGCTTCTGCTTTCAGTAGATCATGCCAGTATTGAAGATGTGAAAGATATTCTCCGGGATCACAATTTACCTTTAAATATTATAGGTAACATTACGGAGCACATTGGAGGTGATAAGATTGTACAATTAATTTGATGACTTAGATCGAAATGGACGAGAAAAAGGAACATTGGGAGGACGTCTATGAGAAGAGGACGGACAATCAAGTCAGCTGGTATCAAGTTGTTCCTAAAACGTCATTGCGATTGATCAATGAGCTTCATTTGCCCCTTGTCTCTTCAATCATTGATATAGGTGGTGGGAATTCGAATTTCACAATTGAACTCCAAAAAATGGGGTACAAGAATTTAAGTGTTTTAGATATTAGCAGTTTGGCTTTAATGCGAACGAAGGCTAAAATGGGAGATGCTTCAAAGTTAGTACATTGGATTGAGTCAGACGTATTAGATTTCGTTGAAATCAATAAATACAATGTGATCCACGATCGAGCTACTTTTCATTTTCTCACAACTAAAGCTGACATAAATAAGTATATAGATGTCATTTCAGGAGCAATTACACAAGGAGGTCATCTCGTGATTTCAACATTTTCACTTACCGGTCCAGACAAATGTAGCAACCTGAAGGTGTCTCAATATTCGTCATCTACTTTGGCGTTTTTGTTCAAAGAAAACTTTGTGCTGACAAGTTCTTTTTCGGAAGTTCATGCCTCTCCGTATGACACTGCCCAAGACTTTATATTCTGTGTATTTACTAGACTATAAGAGCCATAATTAATCTATTTGCATATTTTAATACTATTATAAACTTTATTGATAGTAATGCTATTATTTTTACCGCTCAGATGCAAGAATTATTAAGCCAAATTACGATTAAAGTAAATGAAGATTTATTCATTAAGAATCCTGATTCTTCAAAACTAGGACGTAGAATAATTACTAATTCTATTGAATTAATTGAGGAAATAGGTTTTGAAGCCTTCAACTTCAAGAAGCTAGGAAAAAGAATAGGATCCCCAGAGTGTACTATTTATAGATACTTTGAGAATAAGCAGAAAGTTTTATTGTATTTAACATCTTGGTACTGGAGCTGGTTAGAATATAAAATGGTTTTTGCGACGGCCAATGTCTTAGATCCTCAGGTTAAGTTAAGTATAGCGATAGAAGTGCTTACTGAAACTGTTGAACAAGACTTGTCATTCTCTCACATTAATGAATTCTTACTAAATAGAATTGTCATCTCGGAATCGGTGAAATCATTTTTCACAAGGGAAGTTGATTCGGACAATGAAGCCGGTGTCTTTAAAGTTTATAAGAGAATAGTTCAACGTGTGAGTGATATGATATTGTCTATAAATCAAAATTTTGAATATCCACACATGTTGGTTTCAATTGTGATTGAAGGGTCTCACCAACAAAGGCATTTCGCGGACCATTTGCCTGCGTTGACAGATATTATAGAAGGTAAAGGAGGGATATCGGATTTCTTTAATAAGATGGTGTTTAAAACAATAGATGTAAAATGAGGAGTTTTTTGAATTTTAACCACATTAAGGGAGACTTTTTTGGAGGTATAACAGCTGGGATTGTTGCATTGCCACTAGCATTGGCATTCGGTGTTCAATCTGGAATGGGTGCTATTGCAGGATTATATGGTGCAATGGTTCTGGGTTTTTTTGCTGCTTTATTTGGTGGTACTGAAACTCAAGTAAGTGGCCCAACAGGACCTATGACGGTTGTTTCAGCAATGGTGATTGCTTCTGCTATCGAGGTCTCAGGTAGTCTTCAGGCAGGAATGGGGATTGTTATTGCTTCATTCTTTTTAGCAGGTGGTTTTCAGATTCTATATGGGCTTTTAAAAATAGGAAAGTATATAAAGTATATTCCTTATCCCGTTCTATCTGGTTTCATGACCGGCATAGGTGTGATCATTATTTTATTCCAGGTGTACCCTTTCTTAGGTCACGTTTCTGAAAAAAACACTGTAGATATATTTCTGGAGATAAAAAATCCACTATCCGCGATTAATTTCTATTCTGTCGGTCTAGGTCTTTTGACGATGCTCGTCATTTATTTATTTCCGAGAATCAATAAATCAATACCCAGTGCCTTGGTCGCATTGTTAGCAGTTTCAGGACTGTCATTTTGTTTAGATTTAGATGTGCCATTAATTGGAGAGATCCCACAAGGACTGCCCACTATTTACATTGGAGAAATGTTTAATGTAGATCCAAGTTTATATTGGACAATCCTGGAATTCGCCATTATGCTTTCGGCTCTCGGTGCCATCGATTCTCTTCTGACTTCTGTAATAGCTGATAATATTACAAAGACCAAACACAATAGTAACAAAGAACTTATAGGTCAGGGCATAGGAAATATTGCAGCATCGTTCATTGGAGGTTTGCCAGGAGCAGGAGCAACTATGCGCACCGTTGTTAATGTTAATGCTGGCGGTAAGACTAGGTTGTCTGGATTAATCCATGGTTTATTTCTTGTATCAGTCTTATTTGGACTTGGTAAATTTGCTGCTTTTATCCCTTTAAGTGTTCTTTCGGGTATCTTAATTACTGTGGGGATTGGTATTATCGATTATAAGGGACTTAGACATCTCAAAAGAGTTCCAAGAGCAGATGCGGTTGTTTTACTTTTGGTTCTGTCAATTACTATTTTCGGCAATCTGTTACATGCTGTTGGGGTTGGAGTGGTTTTAGCATGTGTTCTGTTTATGAAAAAATCTAGTGATATTGTTGAAAACGAAAGTTCGTTAGAGGCACTTACAGGATTTGGGGGTGAAAAGCCTTGGGAAGACGAAAGTGCTATTTATAAGAATTACTCAAATAAAATCTTTATCAAGCATTTATACGGTCCCATGTTTTTCGGTTTCACCTCTAAATTTCAAGAGCTGATAAAACAACTTAAAGGGGATGCTAGGATTTTAATTATTAGAATGGACAAAGTTCCACATATCGATCAATCGGGTATGTATGCTCTAGAAGAATCCATCACCGATTTACAAAAAGATCAAGTTGTTGTCGTCTTTACGTGCATACAACCACAGCCATATGATATGTTAAAGAAAATCGGAATTATCCCAATGCTAGTCCCTGACATCCACGTATTCAACACGTTTAAGGATTGTGAAGTTTGGTTGAAGGACAATCTGAATTCAGAAGAAGATGGAATTAAATTAATCTCTGAAGATTTACTTAAAGTAAAAAAAGCAAAGGTTGCTTACCGTCTGTGATACAAAATTAGAACATGATGACAACTCAAACAGCAGAATCTCAAGCCACATTGAATCCTTTAGATGTCTTAGGTATTTTGAAAGAGGGCAACAAGCGATTTGTTCAAAATAACTTAGTGTCGAGAGATTTACTCTCTCAAGTAAAACAAACAAGCACTGGTCAATTTCCAATTGCTGTCGTTATTAGTTGTATAGACTCAAGAGTACCAACTGAATTAATTTTTGATCAAGGCATAGGCGATGTTTTCTGTATCAGAATAGCCGGAAATGTTATAAATCAAGACGTTTTAGGCAGTGTTGAATTTGCATGTAAAATTGCGGGTGTGAAATTGATTGTAGTCATGGGGCACACAAGTTGTGGAGCAGTCAAAGGAGCTTGTAATGAAGTTGAATTAGGTAATTTAACTGGGCTTTTAAACAAGATTAAACCTGCGATATCACTTGTGACTAATAGAGAAGAAGCAGTAGATCAATCTCGTTTTGTAGATGAAGTAGCATTTGAAAATGTACAAATATCTTTGAATACCATATTAAGTGACAGCCCTATAGTCAATGAAATGGTGAAGAACAATGAGGTTCAATGTGCCAAAGCGATGTATTCAGTTGACACTGGAGAGGTTCAATTAAACCTCTTGTAACATCTTATGAAGGATATGTACAGGAAGTCCCATTACAGTATAGAAGGAGCCGTTAATTGAGCTCACCCCTATAAATCCAATTAAGTCCTGAACACCATAGCTTCCAGCCTTGTCAAACGGCTTGTACGAATCTATATAATGAGAGATCATCTCATCTGTCAATTCCTCAAAAGTAACTTCGCACGTGTCCACTTCGCAGGAAGTCACAGGTTTTCCATCTCTAAGAGTTGTGACTGCAACTCCAGAGGCAACTAGGTGAGATCTTCCACTCAGTTTCCTTAACATTAATGTCGCTTCTTCAAAATTTGAAGGTTTTTCAAGTATTTCATCGTCTAAAAGCACTACGGTGTCTCCTGTTATAATAACATCGTTTACGCCTAAGATATCAGTAAAGGCAGATGCTTTTGCTCGTGTTACGTACTCTGCGACCGCGGCGCCCACAACTGAAGGTGGGTAGCTTTCATCAACATCACGTATTGTGACTTCGGGTTCGAGCTCTAAGCCTCTGACAAGTTCTAAGCGTCTGGGGCTTTTAGAAGCTAAAATGATACGCTTTGAAGTGAGGTTAGGATATAGCATAGGGAATCAATTTTCATCTAAAGATATAATCAAAAGAGTCGTTATCTAGGCAAGTTCAATTACTAACTTCGCACCCTGTTAAATTCTCAAACCTCGAGCATGTCTGATCTACGTCCTAGTTCTGAAAATATTCTAATTCTCGACTTTGGTTCGCAGTATACTCAGCTTATAGCTAGAAGAGTACGGGAAATAAATGTGTTTTCTGAAATAATTCCTTGGAATAAATTCGAGGGTCTACCTGAAGGTTGTAAGGGTGTTATTCTTTCTGGTTCTCCGTATAGTGTGAGAGAAGAAAATGCCCCAAATCCAGATCTTTCTCAGATTATCGGTAAGGTTCCACTCCTGGGAGTGTGTTATGGTGCCCAATACCTTGCTCACACAAATGGAGGAGATGTACAAGCAAGCGATTCCAGAGAATATGGTCGCGCGAATCTGTGTATGGTAAATACTGAAGACAAGCTTTTGAAGAATATGTCTTTAAACTCTCAAGTTTGGATGAGTCATGGGGATACGATTCTAGATACTGGATCTGATTTTCAAACCATCTGTAGTACATCCGATGTTGAGTACGCAGGATTTAAGGTAAAGGGAGAGCAGGTTTGGGGTATACAATTCCATCCTGAAGTATTTCACTCGACTGAAGGTCCGACCTTAATCAGTAATTTTATTCATGGAATCTGTGGATGTGTAGGTGAGTGGACTCCAGATAATTTTGCCGAGTCAACGATTAAGTCATTAAAAGCGGAAATCGGAGAAACGGATAAGGTGATACTCGGCCTTTCTGGCGGTGTAGATTCTACTGTTGCTTCAATTCTGCTACACAAAGCGATCGGTGACAGACTTCACTGTATTTTCGTGGACAACGGTCTACTTCGTAAAAACGAGTTCGAAGAAGTTCTGAAGGGCTACGAACATATGGGGTTAAATGTGAAAGGAGTGAGGGCAGGTGATAAATTCTTACATGCGCTTGAAGGCCTTACAGACCCGGAGTTAAAGCGCAAAGCCATAGGTAGAGTTTTTGTTGAGGTCTTTGATGAGGCTTCAAAAGAAGTAGAGGGAGCAAATTGGTTAGGTCAGGGAACGATATATCCCGATGTGATTGAATCTATTAGCGCAACAGGAGGACCTTCCGCAACGATCAAGAGTCATCACAATGTGGGGGGGCTTCCCGATTATATGACCCTTAAAGTTGTTGAGCCACTTCGTTTAATTTTTAAAGATGAGGTTCGAAGAGTGGGGAAAGCTTTAGGTATTAAACCCAGTCTACTTGCACGTCATCCTTTCCCTGGTCCAGGACTTGGAATTAGGATAATAGGAGATATTACTGCTGAAAAGGTTCGCGTTCTTCAGGAGGTTGATGCGATATTTATAAACGGACTGAAGGATGCTGGGTTGTATGATGAGGTTTGGCAAGCAGGAGCTATGCTGTTGCCCGTTCAAACTGTAGGTGTTATGGGTGATGAGAGAACGTATGAGAATGCAGTAGCTCTTAGAGCGGTTTCTTCCACTGACGGTATGACAGCTGACTGGGTTCACCTCCCTTATGAGTTTTTAGCAAAGGTTTCGAACGATATAATCAATAAAGTACGTGGAGTTAATCGAGTTGTTTACGATATTAGCTCGAAACCACCAGCAACTATAGAATGGGAGTAGTAAGATTTTGTTTAGTGATTGTGTTGTGTTTTTTAACGCATAAATCGGTAGTGTCCCAAACTCAAATAGTTCAAGACTCATCTGAACTTGATTTAGTTGACTTCCGAGCTGTCGCTTTTTTCCCATTTTTCAGTCAACTGGAAGTTGTTTCAGGAATGCCTATTCCCAGAAGGGAGTTAAGGATGCGAGAAATTGCTGTAGATAATATCAATGGTATAAGATGGGCATCTGAAAGGTTGAAAAATCAGGGGTATAATATCGAACTGTCGTTTTTTGATGAAGTAGTTGATTCTTTAGGCAATCCATTGTGGCAGAGTGAGGATTTGATAGGGAAAGATGTGGTTTTCGGTCCTCTACAACAGAACCAATTGTCTAGAAGCCTGAGGGTGATTGAACGAACTGGAGCCGATCATGTCCTTCTAACCCAAGTGAATGAGCATATGTTACTTGGCTCGGATGCCATTCGATCTATTTTTCCTTCTGAGCCTTTTGCGATTGATCTGGTGATAGAAGATTTAGTTTCTAAACATTCCCAGGACAATATCATTTTTGTGATGGCTGGTGGGACAGATTCAAAGTTGGAAGATTATTTCTTAACGTCCTTAAAAAGTAAGCTTGACACAGCGAAATCGGAAATTCACCAAATGGATGTCATGGCTGAAACCCTCTTGTTCGACACAGTTCATGGGACTCGTAACTCGGTGGGTTCTTTGGCCGAAAAGATAGACTTTTATAAGAGAAATATAGTCGTGTCTGTTGCTGGTCGTTCTGCGCGCTCTATGCTCTCTAACCTTCAGGTAGAAGTCCAAATGAATGACTCCTCGCAAATCTTTGTCTACTCTCATGCAGAGATTAGAGATTTGGGATTTATTGACGTTAAGTTTTTAGAGCGTACGCGCCTTACGATTCCAGTTAGTGGTTCTATTGATTGGAGTGATTCTACGACCATCAAAGCGGTTCAGCAATTTAGGTTGATGTATAAAACCGATCCCTCTAAGTATGTTTTAAAAGCCCACGATGCGTTTTTAGATGCATTTAAAAGGAAGTTAGAGAGGGAGTTGGGAGAAATGGATTACTCTGTTTTACCTCAGCCCATAGAAACGAATTTCGATTGGGAGCAACTTCAGCCGTTTAGTGGTTACGTTAATAAAAACTGGAGTCTAGAGACCTTTAATGAAGGTCATTGGTGTAAAACCGATACTCTTGAGAACTTACAGGAGTTTATTGTCCCCGAAATTGATGAGGATGGATTCTTCATAGATCCTCGAAGACCCTTTAAAGAGTACAATCCAAGAAATCCACACGCCAGAGATTAAATACGATTGTCGATCATTGTAACACCTGGGTACTCAGCTTCAGTAAAGATGAAAGTTGAAGCGGGCATAATCACATCGGTGTTAAAGCTGTTAATATGGTAGTCTGTATCTACTCCAGATCTCCCCTTAATAACCAATTGAACTACCTCTAAAGCGCTCTCGTTAATAAATAGTTGTATGGTGTGATAAGCCTTTTCAGGTGCATCATCTCCTGTTGGGTAAAGGTTAATATGTACGTACTGACTTCCGTCAATAGTACTAACTCCCATCCACTCGTTCTTAAAGTCATCCTCCCAGATCGTAAAGATTTTTGAGGGGTCCACTCCTTGATCAGCGAGCATTTCAGCATCTTCGATGTAGCAGTCATTTGTTTCCTTCTCGTAAGTCCAAACCGTTCCTCCGTCAGAGAATATGACAAACTCCCCCAAATCGAGCTGAAATTTGTTTTTGTCGATTTGTATGTGTCCATTCAGGGTCTCTTCGAAATCACTTTTCACATCTACCATCTGGGATGTGTAAGTTGCATCTATAGAACCAAAAGTTGTTGCGTTCTCACTCAGTTTAGAGAGAAGAGCATCCGCATCTTGTGCTGTCCCTGAAATAACAAAGCAAAGAGATAGTAATATGCTTGTAAAAATTCTTTTCATAATAATTTATTGTTCGCTGTCAAACGATCTATGCAATATCTGTTCCAAACTCACCGCGTCCGGCACCAAGACCTTCCTGGCCTTAGATCCTTCAAAAGGACCTATTATTCCTGCATCTTCTAATTGGTCTACCAGTCTTCCTGCTCTGTTATATCCCAGCTTGAGTTTTCTCTGTAGTAAAGATGTAGATCCTTGTTGGTGCATAACAATGATATGGGCTGCCTCCTCAAAGAGCTTATCTCTCTCCTCAACGGATGTCGCCCCGCGATCTGTTTTTTCGTTCACAAACTCAGGGAGTTCGAAAACTGTTGGAAAACTCCTTTGGCCTCCGATATAGTTACAAATTGATTCCACTTCCGGTGTGTCCACAAAACCACATTGCAAACGAATGAGTTCATTTCCAGTGCTCATGAGCATGTCCCCACGACCTATCAACTGATCTGCACCGCCTGCATCTAGAATGGTTCGCGAGTCAATTTTAGACGTAACTCGGAAAGCAACCCTGGCTGGGAAGTTTGCCTTGATAGTTCCTGTGATAATATTGACGGAAGGTCGCTGCGTGGCTATGATTAAATGAATTCCTATGGCTCTAGCGAGTTGTGCTAATCGGGCAATAGGCGTTTCAATCTCTTTTCCCGCAGTCATAATAAGGTCAGCAAACTCATCTATTACGAGTACGATATAAGGTAGGTAGTGGTGACCACGTTCTGGATGCAAGTCCTTACAAGTGTCAGGTATAATTTTTCTGGATTTAAATTTTTGGTTGTACTCCTTTAAATTTCTACACTGTGCATCTTTCAGTAGGTCATAGCGTTGATCCATTTCCTTACAAAGAGAGTTTAAAGTCGAAACTACTTTGTCTGTGTCTGTGATGATAGCTTCTTCAGCTCCAGGTAGTTGGGCTAAGTAATGTCTGGAAATTTTGTTGTAAACAGAAAGTTCCACTTTCTTAGGATCTACAAGTACGAATTTCAGTGCGCTTGGATGCTTGCGGTAAAGTAGGCTGACAAGCATAGCGTTAAGACCCACGGACTTACCCTGACCCGTAGCTCCAGCCATTAGCAAGTGTGGCATCTTGGCCAAATCGAAAACGTAAGTCTCGTTAGAAATAGTTTTACCGAGAGCAATTGGGAGTTCGTAGTCGGAGTTTTGGAATTTTTGAGACTTAATGAGAGTGAGCATACTCACAACATCAGGCTTAGAATTTGGGACCTCAATACCGATGGTTCCACGACCTGGAATTGGCGCAATAATTCTAATGCCCAACGCAGCTAAACTCAAAGCGATGTCGTCTTCTAAGTTCTTAATCTTCGAAATCCTAATGCCTGGAGCAGGGACGATTTCATACAGTGTAACCGTAGGTCCTACCTCTGCACCGATTTTATCAACCTCTATGCTGAAATTACGCAATGTCTCAATAATCCTATCCTTATTTACTTCGAGCTCCTCATCACTCACCATGTGCTTTCCATCTCCATGGTTTGCTAGGTGTTCTAGGTCAGGCATCTTAAACGATCCGAGTTCTAATGTAGGGTCGTACTCCCCGAATTCCTGAGTTAGTTGATTAACCTCTTTATTCCCTAGTGATGCTTCTTCCGTTTTCTCTTTCACCTCTAGGTCCAATCCCTCATCCTCAACACTTGTTGCTGCACTCTCTTTCTTAACTTCAGGAGTCACATCCGGTACGGTTTCTTGTTCTACTAAGTCATCAACTAAACTGTCCAGTGACTCTTCTTTTTTAGTTGGCGTAGTCAACGTGTTTGTGACGGATGTCTCTTCCGGGGCATCCTCCATGAGCTCTTCATTGCTATTC
>Ga0308019_10000506_pt1 | contig 24615 bp, 17 predicted proteins | sample Neamet284_FD_203135 | JGI IMG/M metagenome (GOLD analysis project Ga0308019, IMG submission 203135) | Marine microbial communities from water near the shore, Antarctic Ocean - #284 | ecosystem: Environmental > Aquatic > Marine > Unclassified | place: Southern Ocean | collected 2014-10-01 | reverse complement strand
CAAAAAAAACAAACCTCTAAATATATTTTTATTATTAAGTTTTAGGTTTGCTATATTATTAGGAGTTCTATATTTGTATATTTTAAATTCACGCTAAATTATGGAAGATCAATTATTAGAAAGTATTGCATATATTTTACCAGCTGTAGTTACAGGTTTAGTTGCCTATTATATGTTTAACGGTTTTATAAAGCAGCAAAATATTGATAAAAATCAAATACTTTTATCTGAAAGAAAAAAAGAAACGCTTCCTATAAAATTACAAGCTTATGAGCGAATGCTATTGTTTTGCGAGCGAATTAATCCTGTAAAAATGTTGGTAAGAATTAAACCTCTTTCAGAAAACACACCCGATTATTTACAATTACTAATTGCCAATATAGAGCAAGAGTTTGAACATAACTTAGTACAACAAATCTATATTTCTAATGATTGTTGGACTGCAATTCTAGCCACCAAAAACTCAGTGATAAATACATTGAAGCAAGTTGCAGAAACATCTAATTCTGCCAATGGATTACGAGAAAATGCTATCATACATTACTCTAAAACACTACCACCTACAGAAACTGCAATTTTATTTATAAAAAATGAAGTGACTAAATTAATATAAAAAAGACCATCTTTTCAGATGGTCTTTTACTTTTTATGAATAACACTTTCCCCCTTAAAAATGAAGCCTCACTCCTATTTTAACATTCCTACCACGAGTAGAAAACCCTAAAATATCATCATAATCTTCATTTAAAATATTTGTTACTGCACCAAATACAGTTACAGTTTCATCTAATAATTTATAGTTTGCAGCAAAATCTAATACTTGGTAACTTGGTAAAATAATATCTTCACCAGCTACACCAAATGAACCCCATCTATCAAAAATAGTTCTATCACCTACATTTCTATAAGTAACATTGAAAAATGCATTTTCTAACGCTGTAATATCTATTCCTGCGACTATTTTACTAGCAGGAATATAATCGTTGAAATCTTCTAATTTATCTTTATCAATATATGTGTAAGACGCATTTAGTGTTAAAAAGCTAACCGGAGTAATTTTAGTACTTACTTCAAGTCCGCTTGCATCAGAAGATCCATTTCCATATTTATACGTTGAATTATCATAGATAATTGCATCTTCTTCTTTTCTGTTAAAATACACTGCATCAAACTGAACCCAATCTTGATAATTTACATCAAAACCAACTTCAAAAGTTTTATTAGACTCAGGTTTTAAACCAATATTACCTGCATAGCCATCATATAATTGATACAAACTTGGTGCAATAAATGCCGTACTATATGAAGATAATAATTTTACTGAAACGTCTTCATTTTTAAGAACTGCATACGCAAGGTTCCCATCATAAACAACGTGATTTCCATATACATCATGCATATTTAAACGTCCACCAATATTTGCACTTACACCATAATCTGAAATGTAAACAACACTTGCATAAGGGTCAATTGTATTAAAATTAGCAATATTTTTATCTATCGTTGCAAACGGAGTTTCTGTCTGATTGCTATGTTCTTGATAATTAACTCCCGTAATCAATTGAAACTTTGAAGAAAACTCATATTTATTCACCAAATCAACATGAATACTTCTTCCGTTAAATTCGTAATTATCTAAACTATTTGCAAAAGAATTAAACTGATTTATATTTCTTTTTACCTCATTTACAGAAGCTAAAAGATATAATTGTCCTTTGTCATATTTGAAACTTGGCTTAATTCCGAATCTAAATTGCTCTTGATCACCAGTGTTTACTTCACTATCAGAAAAAGTACCTCCATCAAAATCATACTCAAAGACATCATAATTTAAAAATGCCGCTACAGAAATTTTAGAATTCACTTTATAACCCAATTTCACTAACGCATTTTTACTATAAAAAGCATCATTTTCAAATTCAGAAATCGTTTTACTTTCTGCTGATGACATTCCATCAACACCCGTAATACTAAAAGAACTTAAGAAGTTAAAGCTTCCTAAAGTTCCGTTTAAAGTTACATTCTGATTTCTATCAGAAAAACCACTTCCAGTAATATTTGCCGTATTATTTGTTCCCAAACTTGTTTCAAAAGAACCAGAAATACTGTCTTTTGATGCTTTCTTTAAAATGATATTAATAACTGCTGCTGCTGCACCAGAACCATATAAAGTTGATGAAGCTCCTTTTAAAATTTCAATACTTTCTATCTGACTGATACTCAACAAACGCAAATCAAATTCCTGATTAATAGCTGATTGATCTGTAACAGGTACACCATCGATTAAAACCAACACTTGCCTACTTCTTCCTCCTCTAATATTAATACTTTTAGGTTCAGATGCATTTGCATTTACACCTCTAACATCAATACCTGCAACTGTATTTAGTATTTCAATAACATTTTTTCCAGCATTTTGCTGCAATTCTTTTTGAGTAATCTTATGAATTACTTTACCTGTATTTTCCTTTTTTAGATTAAATTTTGTTGCCGTAATTACAACTTCTTTTAAGGTTTCTACTTTTTCTTTCTGCGTTACTGTTTTTTGTGCTGAAAGCTGTGTGCTAACAAAACTACATGCCAATACACCAACAATTAATAATTGTTTTTTCATTTTTAATAAATTTGATTTACAATAAATCAGGTAAATTTTGTGTACGAATAAAGATTAGTACATAAACTTCTATCCCGAAAGTTTTTAACTCTTTTTTTTTTGATTTTTAGGCAGGTCTCCTGACTTGTTTTTATGTTATTATACCTTCCCAACAATAATTGTCAGTGGTAAAAGAATTAATAACATCCTCTTTATGAGGTACTGAAAAAACTCAGCATAAACTTACAGTTGCGGGAACAGTTCTGGATTTTAACCAGATTCCCTTTTAATTTGATGTAAAATGATTTCTACATCAAAACCAAAATCACTGCAAAAGTAGTTTTTAAATTGATATTAAAAAACATTTTTGTAATCTTGTTCTATAATTATTCTTAATGATGCAACGAATACCTAATTCTTTTATTTTACTCCTTATTATAGTCACTTTTTCTTGTAAAAAAGAAGTTCTAAAAGTTGATGAAAACACCTCATCAAAAAGTACTATTAAATACGCCAAAGGGTTTGATATTATTGAAGAAAATGGAGTGAAAAAACTGATTATCAAATCAGCTTATCAAAATTCGGAAGATGTTTTTGAATATGAGATTCATAAAAAAAACTCAACTGATGTTATTGATTCTAAAGGAAAAGTTATTGAAGTTCCGATAGAGAAAATGGTAGTGACTTCAACAACTCACATACCTATGGTAGAACTATTGAATGAAGAATCATCAATTATAGGTTTTCCGTATGCGAAATATGTTTCTTCAGAAAAAACAAGACAATTAATTGATGCTGGAAATATTACAGAAATAGGAAAAGAAAGTTCTTTAAATACAGAGATTCTATTGGATTTACAACCTGAATTGGTGGTAGGCTATAGTGTTTCATCTGCTGATAAAAGTTTGACGACCGTTCAAAAATCAGGAATACCTGTAATATATAATGGCGATTGGTTAGAAGAAACTCCGTTAGGAAGAGCAGAATGGATTAAGTTCTTTGGTGTTTTATTTGATAAGGAAAAACAAGCTGATAGTATTTTTAATGCCATTGAAAATAATTATTTAGAAGCAAAAAAAATCGCATTAAAATCAACCAAAAAGCAAACTATTTTGTCTGGTGCAATTATGAGTAAAGACATTTGGAATTTACCCGCAGGTGATAGTTTTGTTGCGCAATTTCTAAAAGATGGAAATCTTAATTATTTATGGAAAGATTCAAAAGGAAAAGGGAGTTTATCTTTAAGTTTCGAAAGTATTTTTGATACCGGTAGAAATGCTGATTTTTGGATTGCTCCTGGTTACTTTTCATCAAAAGAACAATTACTACAAAGCAATCAAATCTATGCCGAATTTGAGGCTTTTAAAAATGATAAAATCTATACGCCTTCTACCAAAAAAGGAAAAACTGGTGGCGTAATTTATTACGAATTAGCACCTACAAGACCCGACTTGGTTTTAAAAGACATCATCAAAATCACAAATCCTGATTTGTTGCCAAATTACGAGTTGACGTTCTTTGAGAAGATGCAGTAGCTTAATAAATAATTTTAATCTTTTTCGAAACTATTAACCTTAAATTAATATGTTTCGACTTCCTTTTTAGAATAATTTTGTTTGATTTTCATCATCTCTTTTCTTCTCTTCTGCTTTCTTTCTTGCAATTGATTTTTGCAAAGCAACCTTCGCTTTATCTTCAGCAGAAAGTTCTTCTAAAACAGGTTTTTTAGTTGGTATTTCAACAACTTCGATAGGCAATTTATCTTCAATAACTACTTCATCAATAACTTCAATTTCCTCATAACTCACCTCTTTATCTTCTTCAAAAGGTAGTGATTCTAATAAACTGACTTGCTTTATTTTCTCTGTAGTTAATTGATTTCCCTGTGCTTTTATTCCTTTGACAGTAATAAATTTTTCAAAATTGATTTCTTCATTTTTTAAACTACGTTTAGAATATTGAATTTCAGCAACAGGTCTATAATCTGTAGCCACAATTTCTAATTGTGATTTTGGATGCTCAGTAATAAAAATCTCTTCTTTTTCTGGCATTTCAATTAAGAAACGTTTAATGTAATAACGCTCTTTTTCTCCATCAAAATAAATAGCAGAAATTGGTTTATTAGGTTTCCATTTTTCTAACACAATCATATCGTCATCAAAATGCATTGCTAAATTAGGTTTTACCGCTTTTGCTTTTCCGCTTTGCGTGATAATTAACATTTTATCATCTGCCCTAAACTCACCTAATAACTCTCCTCTTTCATCAACATTTAAACGCTGTACAGCATCATCAAACCAAATTTTTCGTGGTTTTAACGTAGAAACTCCTTCCGATTTAAAATCAACAGACTTTATCGAATATTTTGTAATTGTATTTCCTCTTACGGCTCTTCCTTTTACACCTAAATCAGCAAAATCAATATCCCATTTCAGCTTTTTAACACTCCCAACAGCACGTAAATTTATAGTTACGGCTTCTGCTTCTCCATTAAGATTTGCAGTAAAGTAATGTACAATAGAACCTTTATTTCCGTTTGTTAAATCGTATTCTTTATCTCTTGTTACAGACGTTACATTAAAACGTTTCATATAAGACGGCCCTCGAGCACCATCTCTATACATAAAGTTGTAAACCGTTCTTTTATCTTTCTTTTTAAAGACCGCAACATGAATTATATCTTTACCTACAAAAGTCTTTGAATCGACCTTTGTAACTGTCATTTTACCATCTTTTCTAAAGATAATAATATCATCAATATCTGAACAATCACTTACAAATTCATCTCTTTTTAGTGACGTCCCAATAAAGCCTTCTTCTCTATTTACATAGAGTTTAGCATTATTCATTGCTACTTTTGATGCAACAATATCATCGAAAATTCTGATTTCAGTTTTACGTTCTTTTCCTTTTCCGTAAGTGTCTTTTAAACGTTTAAAATAATCAATTGCATATTCAATTAATTTTGATAGATGCTCTTTTACAACCGCAATCTTATCCTCTAAACCTTCTATAAATTGTTTGGCTTTGTCAATATCAAACTTTGATATTTTCTTGATTCGTATTTCTGTTAAACGTGCAATATCTTCTTCTGTTATTGCGCGTTTTAAATGTTTAATATAAGGCTGTAATCCTAAATCTATTGCTTTAATTACGCCTTCCCAAGTTTCTTCTTCTTCAATATCTCGATAGATTCTATTTTCTATAAAAATTCTTTCTAAAGATGAAAAATGCCATTGTTCTTCTAATTCGTTTAGTTGAATTTCTAATTCTTTCTTCAACAAATCAACCGTTAAATCAGTGGAATGTTTTAGCATTTCAGATACACCTACAAAAACAGGTTTATTGTCTTCAATAGTACAAGACAAAGGGGAAATAGAATTCTCACAATTTGTGAACGCATACAGCGCATCAATCGTTTTATCAGGCGAAACATTTGGTGGCAAATGCATCAAAATTTCTACTTCTGCCGCTGTATTGTCTTCAATCTTTTTAATCTTTATCTTCCCTTTTTCATTGGCTTTTATAATACTATCAATTAAGGTAGTCGTTGTAGTTCCAAACGGAATTTCACTAATCACCAACGTTTTTTTATCAAGTTGATGAATCTTTGCACGAACACGTACTTTTCCTCCTCTAACTCCGTCATTATAATTGGTGAAATCTGCAATTCCTCCAGTGATAAAATCAGGTAAAATTCTAAAACTTCTTCCTTTTAAATATTTGACAGAAGCATCAATCAGTTCAATAAAATTATGTGGTAATATTTTTGTTGATAAACCAACTGCAATTCCCTCTGCTCCTTGTGCCAATAATAATGGGAATTTTACAGGTAAATCAATAGGTTCTTTTCTTCTTCCATCGTAAGACAGTTTCCAATCTGTCGTTTTTGGATTAAAGACGACATCCAAAGCAAATTTTGATAATCGAGCTTCAATATAACGAGAAGCTGCTGCGCGATCACCGGTTAAGATATTACCCCAGTTTCCTTGCATATCAATTAGCAATTCTTTCTGACCAATTTGCACCATAGCATCTGCAATAGAAGCATCACCATGTGGGTGATATTGCATTGTATGACCAACAATATTCGCTACTTTATTGTAACGTCCATCATCTAAATCCTTCATAGAATGCATAATTCTACGCTGCACGGGTTTTAAACCGTCTTCTAAAGAAGGTACTGCTCTTTCTAAAATTACATACGAAGCATAATCTAAAAACCACTCTTTATACATTCCTGTAATTTTGGTAATGGTCTCTTCTTGAACGGAATCCGCCTGATATTCTGAATCTAATTGTTCATTTTGATTCGTTAATTCTTCTTCGTGTTCGTTTATTTCTTCACTCATTTAAAAAACGTTTATTCGTTTAAGAGTTAAATTGTTTATTTTGATAAAACTACTTCTTATTCCCAATTTGCTTTCTCATCTATACATCATCCTCCATATAATCCAATTCAACTTTTAAATTCTCAATGATAAACTTCTGTCTATCCGGAGTATTTTTTCCCATATAAAATTCTAACATTTTCTCAATAGACATTTCTTTGTCTAACATTACAGGATCTAATCGAATGTCATCTCCAATAAAATGGACAAATTCATTTGGCGAAATCTCACCTAAACCTTTAAATCGGGTTATTTCTGGTTTTCCTTTTAATTTAGCAATCGCTTCTTGTTTTTCCTCTTGAGAATAACAATAAAACGTTTGTTTCTTATTTCGAACTCTAAACAACGGAGTTTCCAAAATATATAAATGTCCTTCTTTTATCAATTCTGGAAAGAACTGTAAGAAAAAAGTGATTAATAACAAACGAATATGCATTCCATCGACATCCGCATCTGTAGCAATTACAACGTTGTTATAGCGCAAATCTTCTAATCCATCTTCTATATTTAAAGCGGCTTGCAATAAATTGAATTCCTCATTTTCATAAACGATCTTTTTAGACAATCCATAAGAATTTAAAGGCTTTCCTTTTAAGCTAAAAACAGCTTGTGTATTTACATTTCTAGATTTTGTAATAGAACCAGAAGCTGAATCTCCCTCCGTAATAAAGAGTGTGGATTCTAAGTACGCTTCCTTTTTTGTATCACCTAAATGAATTCTACAATCACGTAACTTTTTGTTGTGTAAATTTGATTTTTTTGCTCTGTCTTTTGCTAATTTTCTAATTCCAGAAAGTTCTTTACGTTCTTTCTCTGCTTGAACAATTTTTCGTTGTAATCTATCTGCAACATCTGTATTTATGTGAAGATAATTATCCAATTTTGTTTTTACAAAATCATTGATATACGTTCTAACTGTTGGTAAGTTTCCTCCCATTTCTGTAGAACCTAACTTTGTTTTTGTCTGGCTTTCAAAAATAGGCTCCATTACTTTAATTGCAACCGCAGAAATAATAGATTTTCGTATATCTGAAGCTTCAAAGTTTTTTCCGTAAAACTCACGAATTGTTTTTACAATAGATTCTCTAAATGCTGTTTGATGCGTTCCTCCTTGCGTTGTATGTTGCCCGTTTACAAACGAATGATATTCTTCTGAATATTGTGTTTTACTATGCGTAATCGCGATTTCAATATCATCGCCTTTTAAGTGAATTATTGGATACAACATATCTTCTTTATTGTTGTTGTCTTCCAATAAATCTTTTAACCCATTTTCTGAAAAGAACTTTTCCCCATTGAAAATAATCGTCAATCCAAGATTTAAATACACATAATTCTTCAACATTTTTGCTACATACTCATTTCTGAATTTGTATTTCTTGAAGATTTCTTCATCCGGAATAAAAGAAACTTTTGTCCCTTTTCTACGAGAGCTTTCTTCTAAAAACTCTTGATTTCCTAAATTTCCTTGACTAAATTCTGCAGAAGCAGACTTTCCATCACGGGAAGATTCTACTCTAAAAAATGAAGAAAGTGCATTTACAGCTTTCGTTCCTACTCCATTTAAACCTACCGATTTCTTAAACGCTTTCGAATCATATTTTCCACCCGTATTCATTTTAGAAACTACGTCAACTACTTTCCCTAAAGGAATTCCACGTCCGAAATCACGAACAGTAACTTTACTTCCTTGAATAGAAATTTCGATGTTTTTTCCTGCTCCCATCACAAATTCATCGATAGAATTGTCTAAAACTTCTTTGACAAGAATGTAAATTCCATCATCAGCAGAAGAACCATCTCCTAATTTACCAATGTACATTCCTGGACGCATTCTAATATGCTCTTTCCAGTCTAAAGACCTGATATTATCTTCTGTATATTTTGTTTCTTGACTCATGAAATGTCTTACTGTTGTTAGGTTTGAAGCCTTGCTAAAATAGCATTAAACCAGCTAAAATGAAATAGCTCTGATAATTAGTTATCAACAGGATTTCAACTATTTTTAAAGGCTATTTTAATGTAAAAATCACAAAATAAAACAATATGTTATATTTTTAAACAATTAATTATTTAATGAACAATTTAAGTACTTTTGACAAAAATAAATTTAGATTAATCGTGGAAAGAACACAACTTTTAGAAGTAGCAAATAAATACGGAAGTCCTTTATATGTCTACGATACAGATAAAATTGAATCGCAATACAACAGATTAACAAGTGCTTTTAGTAGCGTTAAGAACTTAAAACTGAATTATGCTGTAAAAGCACTTTCTAATATTAATATTTTAAAATTTTTAGAAAATATTGGTGCTGGTTTAGATACCGTTTCTATTCAGGAAGTTCAGTTGGGTTTAACAACAGGAATTGATCCTAAGAAAATTATTTATACACCAAACGGAGTTTCATTAAAAGAAATTGAAGAGGTCGCTAAATTGGGAGTTCAAATTAATATTGACAACCTTTCTATTTTAGAATTATTCGGACAAAAACATCCAGAAATTCCTGTTTGTGTGCGTATCAATCCGCATATTATGGCAGGTGGAAATTCAAAAATTTCTGTAGGTCATATTGATTCTAAATTCGGAATATCAATTCACCAAGTTCCTCATATAAAACGTGTTGTTGAAAATACAGGTATGAATATCAACGGAATTCACATGCACACAGGTTCTGATATTTTAGATATCGATACTTTTTTACGTGCTACAGAAATCTTATTTGATGTTGCTAAACAATTTGATAACATCGATTTTATTGACTTCGGAAGTGGCTTTAAAGTTCCTTATAAAGAAGGTGATATTTCTACAGATATTGAGCAATTAGGTTTGCAATTATCAGAAAGATTCAATGAGTTCTGTGTAGAATATGGGAAAGAAATTACCTTAATGTTTGAACCAGGGAAATTTTTAGTTTCTGATGCTGGTGTTTTCTTAGCGAAAGTAAATGTGGTAAAACAAACGACTTCTACTGTATTTGCACATGTAGATTCTGGTTTTAATCATTTAGTAAGACCTATGATGTACGATTCATATCATCATATTACAAACATTACTAATCCTGAAGGAAGAGACCGTTATTACTCAGTTGTAGGGTATATTTGTGAAACAGATACATTTGGTTCGAATAGAAGAATTGCAGAAATTTCTGAAGAAGATGTTTTATGTTTCCAAAATGCTGGTGCCTATTGTTTCTCGATGGCGTCTAACTATAATTCGCGTTATTTACCTGCAGAAGTGATGGTGCATAAAGGAAAAGACTATTTAATTAGAAAAAGACAAACGATCGAAGATATTTTACACAATCAAGAAATTGTAGCATTTTCTAAAGTTGAAAAAAATACAAAATAGGAAGTTACTGCTTAAAAATAAAAAACTAAATTTAGCCACGAATTCACAAATACCAATTTTGTGAGTTCGTGGCGTTTTTTATTTAAAAATTTAAGAATGAAAATCAGACTTTCTACTTTTGATGATGTTACCAATATCATGATAATTATTGAAGACGCTAAACAATATTTAGCTTCTCAAAAGATTGATCAATGGCAAAACGGATATCCAAATGCGGAACAAATTGAACAAGATATTAAAAACGGAGAAAGTTATGTGGTTGTAAATGATGAAAACACAATTATGGCAACGTCTATGTTTACAACAAATAAAGAACCAACCTATAAAGTTATTGAGGGCAATTGGGTCATTGATGAAAATGAAACTTACGGTGTTGTTCATAGAATGGCAATCAAAAAATCATTTAGAAAACTTGGCTTAGCAACTTTTATGTTTCATGAATTTCATTTACAGTTATTAGAAAAAAACATACAAAGTTTAAAGATTGATACACATGAAGAAAATATAGGAATGCAATCTTTAATCAAAAAACTAGGGTATACATATTGTGGAATTATCTACACAAATTACAATGATAAAAGATTGGCTTTTGAGAAACTTATTCAGTAATATTTAGATTCAAAAAAACACAAAATAAAGTATATTAGCAACCTTATAAAATTATTTTTATGAGGTATTTTTAAGCGAAATTCAAACAGAAAAATGCAACTCCTACACTATATAATTCAGCAAACACAACTTTCATCACAGTCTGTAGAAAACACCATTTCTTTATTAAATGAAGATGCTACGATTCCTTTTATCGCCAGATATAGAAAAGAAAGAACGGGTAATTTAGATGAAGTAGAAATTGGTGATATTGTAAAATATAAAGAAATTTTTGAAGTTTTAGAAAAGCGTAAAAAAGCGATTTTAAAAGCTTTAGAAGAGCAAGGTGTTTTAACGGATGAATTAACGCAAAAAATAACCAATTCTAAAGATTTAATTTCTTTAGAAGATTTGTATTTACCGTATAAGAAAAAACGAAAAACCAAAGCAGAAACTGCACGTTTACAAGGTTTAGAACCGTTGGCAAAAATGATGATGAGTCAGCGTGTAAATGATTTAGAACATACGGCTTCGAAATACACATCCAACGAAGTTGAAACCATTGAAGATGCTTTAGAAGGCGCTCGTTTTATCATTTCAGAATGGATCAATGAACGTACAGATATTAGAAACAATATTCGTCGTGAATTAGAACGCTTTTCAACCATTTCATCCAAAGTAATAAAGACGAAGATTGATAACGAAAAAGCACAAAAATTTAAAGATTATTTCGATTGGCAAGAATCGTTGAGTAGAATTCCTTCTCACAGATTATTGGCGATTTTAAGAGCAGAAAATGAAGGATTTATTCGTGTAAAAGTAGCAATCGATTCAGAAAAATCCATTCAAAAAATGGAAGATCGAATTATTCGTTCTCAAAACGAATGTTCTACTCAAATTCAGCTGGCAATTAAAGATGCTTTTAAACGACTTCTATTTCCATCTTTATCAAACGAAGCTTTATCAATTGCCAAAGAAAAAGCAGATGAAGCTGCCATATCTGTGTTTGCAAAAAACCTAAAACAATTACTTTTAGGCGCTCCGTTAGGCGAAAAAAGAGTTTTAGCAATCGATCCTGGTTTTAGATCTGGCTGTAAAGTTGTGTGTTTAAATGCGCAAGGAGATTTAGAACATAATGAAAATATTTTTCCGCATGCGCCACAAAATCAATCTTTAGAAGCTATTAAGAAAATTAGTTTTTTAGCGGATGCTCATAAAATTGAAGCCATTGCCATTGGAAACGGAACTGCTTCTAGAGAAACCGAACAACTGGTTAAAAAAATTCAATTTAAAAACCCTATTGCTGTTTTTGTGGTGAGTGAAGCCGGAGCTTCTATTTATTCTGCATCAAAAATTGCGCGAGATGAATTTCCAAATTACGATGTTACTGTTCGCGGGTCTGTTTCTATCGGAAGACGATTGCAAGATCCTTTGGCTGAATTGGTAAAGATTGATGCAAAATCGATTGGCGTTGGTCAATATCAGCATGATGTGGATCAAACGAAATTGAAAAAATCTTTAGATACAACGGTAGAAAGTTGCGTAAATACCATTGGTGTAAATATCAATACAGCAAGTGAATCTTTATTGAGTTACGTTTCTGGAATCGGGCCAAAAATCGCAGAAAACATCGTAAATTATAGAAATGAAAATGGCTCTTTTACTTCGAGAACAGCTATTAAAAAAGTGCCTCGTTTAGGCGGAAAAGCATTTGAACAAGCTGCTGGTTTTTTACGAATTAAAAATGGAAAAAATCCGTTAGATGATTCTGCTGTACATCCCGAAAGCTATGGTTTGGTTGATAAAATAGCAAAATACTTAAAGAAGAACGTTTCCGATTTTATCGGAAATAAAGAAATCCTTGAAAAAATTTCTTTAGAAAAGTATACGTCTTCAACGATTGGCTTGCCAACGCTACAAGACATTATTCGAGAATTAGAAAAACCCGGATTAGATCCAAGAGCAAAAGCGAAAGTGTTTTCTTTTGATAAAAACATCAAGACAATTTCCGATTTAAGAATCGGTCAATTATTACCAGGAATTGTAAATAACATTACCAATTTTGGTTGTTTTGTAGATGTGGGAATCAAAGAAAGTGGTTTAATTCATGTTTCTAATTTGTCAGATACTTTTGTGAAAGATGTAAATGCAATTGTGACTTTACAACAACAAATAATTGTAAAAGTTTTAGAAGTTGATGTGGTAAGGAAGAGAATTCAATTGGCTTTGGTGAAGTAAAACAAAAAAGAAATTGAATTGTTTATAAATTTTAACTTTCATCAATTTTAAAAACTTGATATATTTCTTTTTTTCCTTACTTTCGACCATCAAAAATAACCAATGAAAGTCTGTATTGCCGAAAAGCCAAGTGTCGCTAGAGAAATCGCTTCTATTTTAGGAGCCAACACAAAACGTGATGGTTTTTACGAAGGAAATGGATACGCTGTAACCTACACTTTTGGACATTTATGCACACTTTTAGAACCGAAAGACTACAAACCACATTGGAAAAGTTGGGATTTGAACAATCTACCCATGTTACCAGAACGTTTTGACACGAAAGTTACTGGTGATGCAGGAATTAAAAAACAATTCAATATTGTAAAATCGTTATTCGATAAAGCAACTGTTGTCATCAATTGTGGGGATGCTGGAACAGAAGGAGAACTCATTCAGCGTTGGGTAATTAACCAATGTAATTATAAAGGAGAAGTACAACGTTTGTGGATTTCATCATTAACAGAAGAAGCAATCAAAGAGGGATTTAAAAATTTAAAGCCTTCTTCAAATTACGATAATTTATATTATGCTGGTTTCTCTAGAGCAATCGGAGATTGGCTTTTAGGCTTAAACGCAACACGTTTATACACCGTGAAATATGGTGGTTATAAACAAGTTTTATCCGTTGGAAGAGTGCAAACTCCTACACTGGCAATGATTGTAAATAGGTTTAAAGAAATCAATGATTTTAAACCGCAACCCTATTGGGAACTTCAAACGACTTATAGAAATACACTTTTTAATTATGAAGATGGACGTTTTTTAAAACAAGAAGACGGACAAGTTTTAGCGAATAAAGTAAAAGAATCTGATTTTGAAATTGTTTCTGTAGTTAAAAAGAAAGGAAAAGAATACGCTCCAAAACTTTTTGATCTAACAGGTCTACAGGTATATTGTAATAATAAATTCGGATTTTCTGCGGATGAAACCTTAAAAATGGTGCAGAAATTATATGAGATGAAAGTAGTTACGTATCCAAGAGTTGATACTACTTTTTTACCAAATGATGTATATCCAAAGATTCATGGAATTTTATCAAAACTGACGAATTACAGCGAATTAACACAACCGCTTTTAGAAAATAAAATAAATAAATCGAAACGTGTTTTTGATGACAAAAAAGTAACAGATCACCATGCGATAATTCCTACAGGAATTCAAGGGAACTTGCAATACAATCAGCAACAGGTCTATGATATTATAACGCGTAGATTTATTGGCGTTTTTTATCCAGATTCTGATGTTTCTAACACTTCTGTAATTGGTAAAGCTGCGGATGTTCCGTTTAAAACAACAGGAAAAGAAATTATTACAAAAGGTTGGCGCGTTGCATTTGAAACAGAAGAAAGCAAAATTCGAAAGGAATTAAACGAACTACTGACATTGCCTTCTTTTGTAAAAGGCGAAAAAGGAACACACAAACCTTCGTTTTTAGAAAAGGAAACAAAACCACCAAGAAATTTTACAGAAGCTAGTTTATTACGCGCCATGGAAACTGCCGGAAGACAAGTTGATGATGATGATTTACGTGAATTGATGAAAGAAAACGGAATCGGAAGACCGTCTACCAGAGCAAGTATTATAGAGACGTTGTTCCGAAGAAAATACATTGAACGTAAAAAGAAATTAGTTGTAGCGACGCAAACAGGCATTGATTTAATTAATATTATTGATAACGAACTTTTAAAATCTGCCGAATTAACTGGACGTTGGGAAAAACGTTTAAAGGAAATTGAAAGAGGAGAATTTAACGCAGGAACGTTTATCAATAACATGAAAAAAATGGTGGACGAATTGGTCTATGAAGTTCGTTCAAACCAATCTTCTAAACGAATTTCTGCTGCTTCTAATGCTATTTCGAGAGAAACAAAACAAGCAGCTACCTCAAGTTCGAAAGCGAAATCGAAAAAAGAAATTGTAGGAAAAACCTGTCCGAAATGTAAAAAAGGAACTCTTTTAAAAGGTTCCTCGGCTTATGGATGCTCTGAATATAAAAATAAGTGTGATTTAAAAATTCCGTTTGAAATTTACGGAAAGAAAGTTTCTGAAAATCAATTGATAAGATTGATTGACAAAGGCTGTACAACCAATTTAAAAGGCTTTAAAACAGACATTGGCGCTGTAGAAGGATTAATTCGTTTTGATGAGAATTTTACTTTAAAACTAGAACAAAAGAAACAACCTGCTTCTTCGAACGCAGCTGAGAAGTCTTCCAATAAAATTGCTTGTCCAAAATGTAAAAAAGGAACAATTTTAAAAGGAAAAACTGCTTATGGTTGCTCAGATTATAAAACGGGATGCAATTTTGTTTTCACGTTTGAAAATGTCAAAAAATTAGTTAACGGAAAACCATTGACAAAAGAATTGGTTATTCAAATATTGAATAGTTAATCTTTTCTAACGTTTGTCATTTCGAAAAAACAACAAATAGAATACTGATTACCAATAAATTAAATAATTTTATATTTTTTTACGAATCAATTTAAAAAAATTATTCACCTAAAACCTTGTTTACACGTCTATTATTATCTTAGATTTATAAAAAAAATAAAGCACTCTATTTAATGAATTTCACAAACCCTTTAGTATATGGTGTTCCTTGTTTTTTAGGTCTTATTTTAGTTGAATTAGCCTACAGCAAGCATCATAAAAAAGAGAAGAAAAAGAACCTTTATAAATGGAAGGATTTAGCAGCTAGTCTTACAATGGGAATTGGTTCTGCAATTTTAGCACCTTTAACAAAAACCATTGCAGCCATCGTTCTTTTTAATTTTGTATATCAGCTTTTCAACCCAATTTTGGATGGTGTTCGCACAAATATTATGGGCTATGAGTCTTTTGGATACGCTTGGTATATTTGGATAATTTGTCAATTATTAGATGACTTTAGCTATTATTGGTTTCACAGGCAAAATCATAATATTCGTTTTCTTTGGGCAGCACATATTGTTCATCATTCTTCAGATAATTTTAATTTAGGAACTGCTGTAAGAAATGGTTGGTTTACGATTCTTTACAAACCTTTTTTTTATATGTGGATTACTGCCATTGGTTTTCCTCCAGAAATGCTTGTCGTTTGCTTAGGAATTGAAGCTTTATGGCAATTTCAATTGCATACAGTTTACGTACCTAAGTTAGGTTTTCTTGAAAAAATATTTAACACCCATACGATGCATCAAGTTCATCATGCTCAAAATATGGAATACATGGATAAAAATCACGGTGGTTTTTTAAATATTTTTGATCGGATTTTTGGAACATGGAAAGAACTCGATGAAACAATTGATATAAAATATGGTGTAACGCATTCGCCAGATTCATACAATCCTCTAGTTATTCTAACACATGAATATAAAGATATTTGGAGTGATATGAAAAAATCAAAAAACTGGTATCATAAATTTATGTACGCTTTTGCTGCACCAGGATGGAGCCATGATGGAAGTACGCTTACGATAAAACAAGAACGAAAAATGATGAATTAATTAATCAATCATATTTCTCAAATAAAACTGCTCCACTTTTTCTCTAGCCCAAGGTGTTGTTCTTAAAAATTTCAAACTCGATTTATAAGTAGGATTATTTTTAAAAGCATTAATATTTAAAGTATCTCCTAAATCTTCCCAACCATATTCTTTAAACAGTTGTTCTAACATGGTTGCTAATTTTATTCCGTGTAACGGATTATTGGGTTGGTCTGTGCTCATTTATTTTATTGAATTCGCTATTTCTACTATTTCATCAGAACTAAAAATAGACTGATTTGTATCACTTTTAGCAAGTTGCTGCATACAACTTGCAATTTTTTCAGGAGAAATCATTTTATATTTTTTTAAATTCCCTATAAACAAAGGATTTAATATACTCATTATTCCTTTAACTATTCTCTCTCCTACTCTAATTTCATTACGATTCCCTCCAATGAATGAAGGTCTTAAAATATAGGTGTTCTTGATATTTTGTTTTAAAACATCACGTTCCATTTCACCTTTTGTTTTATTATAAAAAACAGCGCTCAATGCATTTGCACCCATTGAAGACACTACTGCAAATGTACTAATGTTATTTTTTACAGCAAGTTTTGCAGCACTTACAGGAATTCCATAATCAATCGTTTTGTATACTTCTTTATCTTTTGTTTTAGAAGCGGTTGTACCGATGCAACAAAATACTTCATCTGCTGTAAAATTTTCTTTATACGTGTTTAATTGAAGTAAATCTATAAGGTGTTCTTCAATTTTATCCGATTGAATATCAACAGAACTTCTTGAGAACAATTTAATTTTTGTGTACGTTTTATCTGCAATGAGTTTTTGTAAAAGGATGCCACCAGTTAAACCCGTTGCTCCTAAAATAATAGCTGTTTTACCCATTATTTATCTAAGTTTGGTAAAATAAAATCATCCAAAACAGATTTTTTCGCCATCATTTTTTCTATTTCTTCAGTAGTTCTTGGCGCTTCTTCAGATAAGTTTATTGGACCTTTTTTAGTCACTAAAATATCATCTTCAATTCTAATTCCAATTCCCCAATATTTTTCATCACAATTACTTCCATCAGGAATGTAAATTCCAGGTTCCATTGTTACCACCATGTTCTCCTCAAAATTCCCGTAATTCCCTGGATCATGAACATCTAAGCCAATATGATGCGAAGTTCCATGCGGAAAATAGTTATGTTTTTCATCCGCAGATTTTATAATTCCTAATTGAAACAATCCTTCGTTAATAATTTTTATAGCAATTGCTCCTGGCGCTTGCATGCTTGTTCCAATTGTATACAAAGCAATTCCTGCTTCTTGCGCTTCGTATACTAAATCATAAATTTCTTTTTGTGCTTTATTGAATTTACCATTTGCAGGAATTGTACGAGTTACATCTGCTGTAAAACCTCTGTATTCTGCGCCTAAATCCATCAAAACCATTTCATTGGCAACGTTGGTTCTGCTATTTTCTATGTAGTGTAAAATACAACCGTTATTTCCTGCACCTACAATTGAAGGATATCCTTCATACTCTGCTCCGTATTTTTTGTACACAAATTCATGAATTCCTTGCAATTCAGTTTCAGACATATGAGGCTTCATCGCTTTCATTACTTCTACTTGTCCAATTGCAGAAATACGAACCGCTTTGGTTAATAATACTAATTCTTCCGCTGTTTTTACTTCACGCATGGTTGCCAAATTAGCAGCTAAAAAAGATACATCTATATTTGTTTTAGGTTTTAGAGCCAGCAATATCTTTTCTTTAAACTCTTTTTTTAAATCATCAGTTGTAGCCGTTTTATACCCTTTAATTAAGTCATCATCATTAATTTCAGGAGAACGAGTTGCCAATCTATCTATAATACGAATCACGTTTGCACTACTTTCTACTGGCGTCTCTACAATATTATTATATACATATTCTTTTACTCCTGATAAATAAATACTTGGATCATAACCTGCTTTTATTTTAAATCCTTTTACCAAATCAAAAATATCTGCGGCATCCCTTAAATCTCTATAATCATCATTGAATTTTTCAATAAAAACGTTATCAAAACTCTTAAAATCAATCGTAGATTTTATAAATTCTTCAGCATTCATCGCAATATCAAAACCTAATTCTTCTTTTGCACCTTCCGTTCCTAACCTTTTCCCATACCATAGTTCAGCTCTTTTATTCCGTTTTTGAACGTATAAAATTTCATTATAAGAACCTCCGTTTTCATCCGTTTGATTTTCAGAAAACAAAACTAAAACGCCATTTGGCTCTCTATAACCCGTTAAATAGTAAAAATTTGGATCTTGATGAAAAACATAATCTACATCATTCGCTCTGTTTCTAAGAGGATTAGCGAAGACAACAGTTACAGAATTGGCAGGCATTTTAGAACGTAAAACTTCCCGTCTGTCTTTATGAAAATCTTTCGATAAATAATCTGTTGGTGCTTGTGAGAATCCGTTCATAGAAACGGTTAAAAAAGCAACAAGTATAAATTTAAAAAACTTCATAGCAATCGGTTTATTCATTGGTTTATCAAATGTAACCTTATTTCTTTTTGATTTAAAAATATTAACAAATTATTAGTGATTGTTTATTACATATTTTTCAATAATTTAGCACAAAATTAGAGGAATTTATAAGTGAGAACTAAATTGGTTCTTGTAAAACATTTTATAGCATGAAAAATATTGCATTACATACAATTCACGAAAAACTAGGAGCAAAAATGGTGCCTTTTGCAGGCTATAATATGCCTGTTCAATATGAAGGTGTAACAGCAGAACATCTTACGGTTAGAGAATCTGTAGGTGTTTTTGATGTAAGTCACATGGGTGAGTTTTTGGTGGAAGGTGAAAATGCCTTAGCATTAATTCAGAAAGTAACTTCTAATGATGCTTCAAAATTAGAAATTGGTGACGCACAATACAGTTGTTTTCCGAATGAAAATAACGGAATTGTAGATGATTTAATTTGCTATAAGATGAAAGAGAATCAATATTTATTAGTTGTAAATGCTTCTAATATTGAAAAAGATTGGAATTGGATTTCTAAATATAACGAAGTATTCGGAGCAAATTTAAAAGATGTCTCGGATGCTTATTCTTTGTTAGCCATTCAAGGTCCAAAAGCAGTTGAAGCAATGCAATCTTTGTCTTCTTTAGATTTAGCAGACATTTCTTTTTACAAATTCAAAATCGGTGATTTTTCCGGAATAGAAAATGTAATTATTTCTGCAACCGGGTATACAGGTTCTGGAGGATTCGAAATTTATTGTAAAAACGAGGACGCTGTACAAATCTGGAACAAGGTTTTTGAAGCTGGTGCTGATTATGGTATCAAACCAATTGGTTTAGCTGCAAGAGATACTTTGCGTTTAGAAATGGGGTATTGTTTGTATGGAAATGATATTGATGATACAACTTCACCAATTGAAGCAGGTTTAGGGTGGATTACAAAATTTACGAAAGACTTTGTAAATAATGAAGCATTAGCAAAACAAAAAGAGCAAAAACCAGATCGTAAATTAGTTGCTTTTGAATTGGACGAAAGAGGTATTCCAAGACATGGTTATGACATTGTAGATGAAAACGGAACCGTTATTGGAAACGTAACTTCTGGTACAATGAGCCCTTGTTTACAAAAAGGAATTGGAATGGGATATGTACCAAGAATAATGGCAAAATCTGGAACACAAATTTATATACAAGTTCGTAAAAAAGCAATCCCTGCAACTGTAGTGAAATTGCCTTTTTATAAAGGATAATTTTCCATTTAAAAATATTTTATAAAACCTCACTTTTTGTGAGGTTTTTTTGGTTTAAAAACTGAATGATTACACTGTTAATTTTTTGACTAAAAAACCCTAACTTCGCTAACGACTGATATACCTCACTTGTACTGAACTTGATTCAGTATTAAAACGGACGCTATATCAACGTTAAGTTGTGTGTAATTTGAGAATGTGCAAGACAATGGGAAAAATAGAAATTGAATTTTTGGACCACGTAGCAATTCGTGTAGCAGATATAAAAGCATCTGTAAAATGGTACGAAGAAGTGTTGGGGCTTAAAAAACATCAATTACCTGAATGGGGAGACTTTCCTGTTTTTATGTTAGCAAATAAATCTGGAATCGCGTTATTTCCTGCGAATACTAATGATGCAGAAATAGACGCAAAATCTAAAAATATAAAAATTGATCATTTTGCATTTAACGTAAATAAAGAAAATTTCGAAAAAGCAAAAAAACGTTATACAGAACTAAACTTGGATTTCAATATTCAAGATCATCACTATTTCCATTCGATCTACACAAAAGACCCTGACAACCATACGGTTGAATTGACAACCATTGTGGTGAATGAAAAGGAGTTTTATAATCAATAAAACGACACACAAACACATCAACAAATTTCAATTATTCTTTCAAAGAAGCAATCCATTCTTCGATGATTTTTACACCTTCTTTATGTACCAAATTCTTTCCAATTTCTGGCATTACAATATCAGGTTCGAGGTGTTTCATTCTGTAAAGTAAAATAGAGGCATCTGGCTGACCAGCAACAATATCAAAAGATAAATTCCCTGAGCCTTTTCCTGCTGCAACCGGCGGCTTGTTTACACCTATTCTATACTTATTTTGTTCCTGAAAAATCAAATGCAAACCAGACGTTTTTGCAGAACCGCCTTCTTGATGGCAGTGTGCACAATTCACATCTAAATAAGCTCTAGCTCTGTTGTTTATGGTTTCTGAAATATCCGTATAATTTGGTAGTTTTATTACATCTTCAATTGAATGTAATCCGTTTAAAAGGTTGTTTTCTTCAAGATATGTAAGTTGATTTTTAGTTTCATTTTCAAACAAATTATCTCGATGCAATTGCCTTGGAGTCGGACCTAAAGGAACTAATTCTTTATTTTTTACATGACAGTTTTTACACATGTTTATATTAGGAACAGCATATTTAAAAGCAATCTTTTCGTCTCTTTCATTATTGGTTTCTAAAACCAAATCAATATCTTTTCCTAAAATGTATAAATAAGCTTCTGTTTGTTGTTCATTCCAGATATAAGGCAACATTTTCCATTCGTTTTTTTCGTCCTTAATTAACAAACGAGTTTCTATAATTACATCCGAAGTTGTAGTTTTTAAATCCGCATTTTTATAATAAAAATTTTTGATGATGATGGTTCCTATTGGAAAATCTAAAACAGTTTTATCATTTACATAACTTGCTGAGCTTCCTTCAGGAAAAGAAATAAATCGTTTTTTAGAAGCGTAATCGGTAAACAATTGCGCGTTTATTTCATAAGGAACAACTTGTTTTGTAGCGGGAATTAATTGATGTAATGGCTGTTTAAAAAAGCCATAGTCAGAGAGTTTTTTTATGCCAACTTCATCATAATTTGTAACTGTATCTTTACCAGTTAACAACCCTGAAATGCTAACATAATCATCGTTTTCAACAACTTTTTCTTTTTTCTGACAACTTGTAATCAGTAAAGTAAAAACAAGGAAACTATTTACACATAAACTTCGAAACATCACTTGTCGCATTTTTAAAATCATTTAAAACATCTAATCCATAGAAAGAAAGATGATCATTTTCAAAACAAACTGTATACGCTGCATTTGGTGCTTCTACTCCATCCCAAAGTACATCCACAGTTTGAAAAGGTTTTTTTAGCAACATTATTCTACCAAAATCATTATTAATTGTTGGAAACATATGTGAATTTGCATACGAATTATTTCCTATTCTTATTTTTCTTGGATACGGATTGTAGTTTTTATCTTGCAAATATTTATCATTAATTAATCTTGCTGAGCCAACATCAGCAGCTACTTCTTGAGAAGGTGCATCACCTTTTCCCATTTCATAAATTAACACATAGCTCGCAATTGCAATGGAGTTGGTTTTGTTGTCTTTAAAATTATTATCGTGAATATACACATCTTCAGTTCCTAAAACGATACCTCCTGTTCCACTAGGAACTTGTCCAACAATGGAACCTTTTGTTGCAAAGTTCTTAATATTATTACTGTAAACCTCATTGTTAAACACCTCGATATTTGATCCATATTGCGTTAATCCTGGCAAATCAAATACTAAAATTCCGCCTGTATTTTCATACGCTTTATTGCCAAATATTTTTACATTTTTAGAGTTTTCACTTTCAATACCAGCAACATTGTAAAAAGCTTCGTTATCACGAATTATTACATTGTTCGATTGCCCAACATAAATGCCTGCATCAGATGCTCCGATTGCTCTACAATTGTCTATAACAACATTGTTACAAAGCACTGGGTAAAAAGCGTAAGCGCCATTTTCTTCACTTACTTTTCCAGTCCAAGAAGCCTCTACATTTTTAAAGGTAATTCCATCTGTGTCCATCACTTTTATGTTATCCCCTTTTGCATTTTCAACCGTTAAATCTTGTAATGTAATCGATGTACAGTTTGTAATTCTAATCCCTTCCGCGCCTTTCGTTTGTCCTTTAAAGTTTAAAACGGTTTTATGTATTCCTTTTCCAATAATGGTAACATGTTTTACGCCATCTAAAGACAGAGATTGAGACAAGTTAAAATGACCTTCGCCCAACTCGATTACAGTGCTGTCTTTTGCTAATAAAAATTTAGAAAGAATCTCATTTTCTTTTCCATCTACATAATTTCTTTCAGGATTGTATTCAGGAATTGGTTCGCTTTTTATGACAAAAAATAAAACAACGAAGCCTACTATTAAGATTCCTAAAAAGGATACAATTTTTTTCATGATGGATTTGATTGCTATTAATCGGAACAATATAAAGTATTTTTTTTCTAAAGAAAAATCCCAATGAATTTTCATTGGGATTTTTACTTAATTTAAAATATTTTTTTTCTTAATTTCTAAATTTATTTCGAGAAATAATAGACTTTAGTTTTTCTTTTAAGTCTTGACCAGCATCATAAATCATTTGCTCATTTGTAGGAAAAGGAACAACTCGGAACCTTATTAAATCTAAAAAAGAGGCATCTAAAGCTCTTTTATCTCCTTTAAAGTTTGCGTAAATATGTTGAAAAGAAAATCTACTTTCTATAGGATATGATTGTATAATCTGCTTCGTATTTAAATCGACATACTTTACGATTCCTGTTACTTTTGCTGACTTAAATTGTGTGAATTGATATAATTCACAACGCACTTTAACGAACTTATCTACCTTAATTTTATTTCCTTCTTGATCTAAAACTTGATTCCCATTTTCATCTAAAAGATATTTAAAGCCATCTTTAATGTCTTTTTCTTTTATAATTTCCTTTTCTCTGATTTGTTCTGGCGAAACTTTAATATTTCGAAGGTTTAATTCTAAACCAAAATCATACCTAATTTTCGAGTCTTTAGCTCCATGGTAAACGGTCCATAAATCATTTAAACCATAGGTGTCAAAATTTAATAAATCGTCTTCTAATCTTTTAGGAATTACCTTTTGCGTTTTGTTTTTCATAGAAACAATCACAAAATCTACCCCTTTTTCATGCGCAACATCCATTAAATTACGAACATCTTTAAAATTAGGATTTATCTTTTCTAGATACTCTAAATCGTGATAAGCAGCTCTGTAATCAAATTTATTATTTGCATTAAAAAGTTGTTTTGCTTTCGCATATAAATAATCTGATAATTGATTTTTATTTGCTATAATCTCATCATCATAATTATTAAATTGAAATGTCGCAGCTCTATTTTCCTCTCTAATGAATAAGGGTAATAAGGGTTTTAAGATTTCTTGCCTTCTTTTCAGTTCTTCATACAAAACAAAAATAGTTTCAATATTTTCAGGATTGTTATCCTTTTTCAAAAAACTGATTTTAGCCAAATCTTTAGATGTTGCTTTCGCAAAAGCGTCTTCTAATAGTAAAATATAAGGCTGAT
>Ga0308019_10000505_pt1 | contig 24663 bp, 23 predicted proteins | sample Neamet284_FD_203135 | JGI IMG/M metagenome (GOLD analysis project Ga0308019, IMG submission 203135) | Marine microbial communities from water near the shore, Antarctic Ocean - #284 | ecosystem: Environmental > Aquatic > Marine > Unclassified | place: Southern Ocean | collected 2014-10-01 | reverse complement strand
TTGAGGATTTAGTCTCACGTAATGACGCCCCGTTCAAGACGCCTCGAGGTAGTAAGCGAGGTTGATCGCACCAGCAAAACTCACCCATGCGATGTAGGGCCAAACCAGCATAGAGGCTGTTGGAACAGGTTTGTAGACAGCAAAGGCATAGATGCCAGTGAACACCACCATCACGACGATCATCATCAGGGAAAGAAGGTAACGTTCTGAATTGAACATCGAGGGCCAAGCGAGGTTGACGACGAGTTGAATGAAGAACAAAGCGACGATTAAGTTCGATTGCGGTACTTCTTCACGGGCGTTAAGCATGGTTGTGATGCTGAACGCTAAGCAGGTGTAAAGCACGGCCCAAACAGGACCAACAATCCATCCTGGTGGCTGGAAAAAAGGCTCGTATGCCGAATCAAACGTCACATCATCCACCTCATTGCATTAGTTGGATGCTAGAAAACCACTAGTAGCCGCTGCAAATTCTTCCTTGCTAGTCTTACCATGCATGATATTACGTATTTTCTTGGCACTTGGTAATCCCTTAGTGAACGATACCGCATGCCCACGCATAGACTTCAGTTCAAGTCCTGTAGTGCCTCTAGCCAGTTCGATGTAACGATTCCAGCACCACCTGCGAGTTGCGAATTGTTTAGCCACGTCAGAAAGATTACTCCACTCTCCATCATGAGCTGCAATCCATGGAAGGTCTTCTTCTTCCATCCATCCTAATCCAACTTTGATTTCTCCAAATACAGAAGGCCGGCCAATAGCGCCGCGGCCAACCATCAAACCAGCAGCATTGGTCTGATTTAGGCATGCCCTAGCCGATTGTGAATCTAATATGTCGCCATTGGCCACAACTGGGAGTTCTACCGATTCTACAACACTAGTAATGTAATCCCAATCCGCTACGCCAGAATATCTCTGCTTGAGGGTTCTACCGTGAACGCATAGACGCTGGATTCCAATTTGCTCGAGGCCTTGACAAATCTCTTTGGCATTAAAATCCCCTTGACCGGTTCCTAGGCGCATCTTCGCAGTAACTGGAACATCTACTCTATCGACAATTTCTTCACACATTGAAACTAGATTTTTAGGGTCGCCCATCAATGCAGCACCTGCACATATCTTGGTTACTTTAGGAGCGGGACACCCGAAATTCAAATCAATAATATCTGCACTTTCTGATAGTAACTCTGCGGCTAAAGCCATATCGTCAGTAACTCCACCAAATATCTGTGGAATAAATGGATTCTCTGCTTCACAGGTTTCCATTTTTTTCCATGAAGTTGCCGCATCACGGGTTAGCGCTGTCGAGTTAGTAAATTCGGTAATTGTGAAATCTGCCCCACACTCTTTCGCAAGAAGTCGATAAGGTAAATCGGTTACTCCAGACATTGGTGCCAAAAATAATGGACGAACTTCGCCATCCCATTCACCAGGTTTAGGTAAGATGAAAGTACTCATCTTTCATCACCCATTAGGGTTTGATTCTACTTAGAAAGTAGATTCCCAGTCGTCAACATCTTGAGCCTCAGCCCATGCTTCATCTGTGGTTTCGCCACGTGCTTTCAAAACTTCACGAGCAAGTATCCAGTATAGAAGAGAAAGTGAACGGCGTCCCTTGTTGTTTGCAGGTAGAGCGAGGTCGACGTTACGGAGGTTGTTGTTAGCATCACAGATACCAACGATTGGTAGTCCGGTGTCTACTGCCTCACGAAGTGCTTGTTGGTCTGCAGCCGGATCGGTAACAAACAACATGTCTGGCTCTACATAGGAACGTAGAGCAGGATTGGTTAGACTTCCTGGAATGAAACGGCCAACACTTGCGTTAGCACCGATTGCTTCTGCAAACTTACGTGCTGGGCGCTGACCGTATTGGCGAGCACTGACAACCATAATGTTAGAAGCGTTGTAGCGGTTTATGAATTGAGAAATAGCACGGATACGACCATCGGTAATTTCGATGTCGATTAGGTACAATCCATCAGAGCGAACCTCTTGAATAAATTGAGCCATATCGGCACTCTTCTGCTGAGTACCAATGTGCACAGCATGTGTCTCGTAGGTCTCACGGTCGATGAGAAGTTCAGTCATAGCAATCGGGCCACCGTCCACCCCTAAATAACCGCTTCGTCGGGCGAAATACCGCGTTTAGGGCGCAGTATAGCGAAGCATGGTTTCAAGCGAGTAGGCATAACCTTGATTGCAATGCCCTTGCACGCCAACATTGGGAGAGGTATTTATGTCCGCTGAATCTACCAAAGTATTGGTTGTCGCTGAAGAAAGCGACGATGGTTTTTGGCGTGATGCGGCTGGAAAAACGCTCCATGTTTCCGCTAGTGATTTGGAAAGACATTCCTATTGCCCGCTATCTTGGTCTCTAGCCCGTGAAGGGAACACTGGGCGCGGGGAAGCGATTGTTGCTGGAAGAGAAAAGCATGCTGATATCCATGAAAAAATCAGTGACTACCAGCAAAAGCAAAATGAATTGCGAAGGGCTCTAGTAATCTGGTCATGGTGGTTTGCAATAATCATAATTTTCATTTCTGATGCGCTTATATTCTTAAATATCACAGATTCAAGAGCACCGGTTGACATTGCAAAGTATCTCACTATACTAGCATTGATTTGGTTGGGATTAGGACTATTCGCAGTTTATCTCCCTTGGCGAGAATGGGTAAATTTGCCCATTACCCGTTCTGACGAATATAATGAGATTAAGAGTCTAGATGATGATATAATTCCACATACATTCCAACCCTACGGTTTCATCGGCGGCTGGGGCCAAGGTGGAAGGATCGAGGCTGGCCTATTGATGGGAGCTACTATCTTTGGATTGCATGCAATCGGCCTAACTTGGGCTGAAGATAAGCAACAAGCAGGATTCATTATGATTTCTATGGCAATGTTTTGGACTCTTCTTGCATCTTGGCAACTACAGAAGGCATTACTTGCAGATAATGCACTAGAAGTTGCCAGAATTGAGGCTGGAATTAAAGATAATGTAGAGGTAACATACTCTGATGATGAGTCGACTGCTGGCCTTCTAACCGATGAATTGAGTGGATTGCGTGGAAGGCCTGACCAAATTGTAATTGTAGATGGCGAATTCATTCCTGTAGAACAAAAGACTGGGAAAATACCTAAAATACCACATAAGTCTCACAAGATGCAATTGCTAGCCTATTTGCATTTAGTCGAATCTACCACAGGTAGAACTCCACCCTATGGTGTTCTTAGATATGGTTCTGAAAACCTTCATTCAATAGAATGGGATTCTGAAAATAAGCATCTCTTGTTTTCAGCAGTTAAGGAAGTTCAAAGGTTGATGGCAGAAGGTGGAGCTGAAAGAAATCACAATCGTAAAGGTAAATGTGAAAGTTGCTCGAGACGCTATGCCTGCGATTCACGTTTGGTTTGATCAGTCGTAGGAACATCCGACTTCATTCGGGTATTCCCAGCATTCTCTTTTGACTTTTATTATAACCTGGAATGTGTCCTTGTACAAACCCAATGCTTCTTCGCCATACCCTCTAGCGTCTATTTGCAAAGTCCAAGTTCCTTCAGCAAAAGGCTCTTCGAATGTAGCGACTGCTGGACGTTTGGTTTCAGTTAGCCTTTCAGTCCAAACTTGATCGCCATTTGCATCGGTCAAAGTGGCTTCAACATATCTTACTTCGGTAAGAAATTGTGTTGGTACGAATGTAACATCTCCTGCCATAGCCGCTGTGATATATGCGCTGATCTCAGTGACATCAGAATCTACGTTGAAATCGAAGGATTCAGTATAACTCACAGAGGATGGGTCGGGAATGAAGATTGGGGAAAGTGTAGTAACGAAATAATATTCGACATTTATCTTTTCCTCAACGTCAATCATCTTAGGTGGTTCACGCATATCTTCCATGAACTCACGAGCAGGAACAAGCCCAATGCATCCCATACTGGAACCCATCAAAATAGCTAACATGATGAAAGCTGACATTGCCCGACTAGGTCTCATCATTCCCCCCCACAATGCTCCAATCTATCAATCACACCCCTCGATGGTTTGAAGGGCGTCTGATGTTTCGACTCGACTGCCTGAATGAAGTCACGATGGTCTGCCGAGCTTCCGCTATGACGAGCCCTATGAGTACTGACAGGCATCATTACTCGAATTTAGCACCACAAGTGGAGCATTCATTCGCTTCAGCAGGGAGGTCTGCTCCACAAGCACCACATTCAGCAGTCTTGGCTTGCTTTGCCTTGCGCCTCACGCCACGGCGGCGTTTGGATTCAGCAGTTGCTGCAGCGACTGGATTAACTTCGTCAATAACATCACCAGCATCATCACCATCATCTAATGAGAAATCCATCGCATCTTCAGGTAACGCATTTCCAGCTAATGACCGGTCTACGATACCCATTCCAATGTTGACCTCATCACCTGGCATTACGCCGTCTTCACCAGTTATCTCAAACAACCTTCCACGTATATCTGCATCACTAGCACTCAATTCGTCGCCATCATCTAGGTGAGCCTTGATATCTCTATCAGCTAGGAGTGCATCGATATCGTGACCTTCAAAGGTCTCATCAATGGTTTTTAGAGTGGTGGTAACTGTTGCCATCGCTTCATCGTCCTCTAGATTTGATTCAACTTCAACTGCAGCTCTACGGTCATATGCTGCTTCAACTTCAGCCTCAGCCTTTGCAATACTTTCATCCCAATGACCTTCGAGATCATCTGCATCATAACCAAATTCTTTGACGGCTTCATCGAATCCTTCATAGCCGGCTGCATGAATTGTTTCAGGGTCAACTTCATCTTCTTCGTCTATCAGAGCAATTGTCTTCTTTTCAACAACTTTTCTTTCGCGCTTCTCAAAGTACTTTGAAACATCTTGTGCATCTCCACAGTATGGACAATTGGACAACAAGTCTGGTACCGATTCGTTACAGGTCTCACAATCGTGGAATTGTTTTCTTGCTTTCTTTAGATTGAAGGAGCATGAAGGACAACGGTCTACTGCATCATCAAGTTCTCCATCACATGCCGGGCAATAATCGAAGATATCTCTCTCGACATCTTCTTCGGGGTCCCGAGTTAGAATTACTGCTGCGACTAAGACTGCAATCAATACCACACAAATCAATGCAATCATTCCAGCGGTTTGGAATGTCATACTTCCTGCCTCATCGGCAATATCGCTACTGTCTACTTTTGAATCCCAGCTCCAGGATTGTGTTGTACTAACCGAATCCTTGCTTGGAACAAGATTGATATTGGTAAAAGGTGCTTTGGCTGTAAATGTGCAGTTGATTGTGAAGATTTGCCCACCTTCACTTGCTTCTATCTGAATTACATCGAATACTTGTCCCATCTCATCTTCACAGGAGTAATTTACAGTGCCTGTTTCTTGAGAAGCTAATTTGATTGAAACCGTATATTCATCGCCAGCCATCAATGGAAAGTTTGCAGCCTCACCTTTTGAATCGACTAACGACATTGAAGCTTTAGACCATGTTAATTTCAATTGAGCGGTAACGTTCACAACTCCATTAGCAACTGAATTAAATGGATTAGCATCATAAGAATTGGCTAAAGGAACCCATTGTGCTTCGAATTCAGCATAGTGTGCACCACTTTCGGTAGGTAGTGTCTGCTCCCAAGAATAGGAATCGCCTGCTTGAATTGTTATTATCGGTTGAGAAGACTGTTCAACTTGCTGTCCTTCCCAAGTATAGATTAGGCGTCCCTTTACTTCGATTTGACCAGAATTTGTGATACTAACTGTCCAATCAATATTATTTCCACTGGTTACAGTACCCCTTGAAGGGGATGCTAGTGGGTCTACCGAAACATCAGGAATTGCGAACTTGTCGAAGTAGCTACTAACTCTATCGTTATCTGTACTTTCTTGAGTAAAGGTTGCAGATTGGTACGGGTCGATAACAACTGTAACTTGATGATTTCCAGGCGCTAATGTTGAGATATAGTCATAGATCAATGTGTAGGACCATATCTGCTGTGCAATCGCCCCTCCACTAATATTTACATTGAAGAGAGGTAAAGGTAAATTTAGACCGTTTGAATCTTTAATCTCTAGTACCAACGGCACTTCGGTTATTCCATCCCCTCCGGTTCTTTCCAAAATACCAGAAACAACCCATGGACCTTGCAAACTACCAGATTCTGCTTCGATAGAAATTTCTCCTAAATGAGAGATGTCCATTCGTGAAGTTACTAAAATAGAGTGCGCGAAGATGTTACCTTCTTCCGCCTCAATTACAGCATCATCTAAATCTACTGTTACCTGAATATCATGAGTTCCAGATGAAGGTGCTATCATCGAATGATTGACCCATTCGCTCTCACCTGCTGTAATTGCAGGGACATTCACAATCTCGCTTTGTGCACCCAGATCTAATTGCAAACGACTAGATTCGGCATCTTCAGAGCCTGTGTTACTAACTTGAGTGGAAACCATGAATGAATCGCCTGAATTAAGAGATTCTGGACTAGTTGAAATTGTTGTTACCTCTAAATCTGCTAAACCACTAACTATGATATCTGAGTAAAACATTTGTTCCCCAGATCCAGCATACTCATAGGTAATCCAAACTTTATGGTCCCCAAATGTAAGTCCGGACTTCACTTGTTCTATATCGACAGTTGATTCCGCAGGAATATCAATAGTGTCTGCAGATATGAGTTTATTCGATGCAACTCCGTCCCAATAAAACTTGTACAGGACATCATTTGCAGGGAAATTATTGGAATTATACATTGTGAGTCTGATTGTTATTGAGCCACCTTCGTCCGGGCTCGAAGGCGAGATGGAGACTGTAGAAGCAGAAGCCTGTACGCCGCCACTATCCTCTGCATTTGATGACAATGGTATAACAGCAAGAACCATCATTGCGAGGATTAGAGTGGTAACTACTGGCCTTGCCATGTACACAAGAGGCCGGGGGTAGCACTTGAAACAACCGACTCCGGGAACTTTCTCGGCTGTATATTGACAATAGCCAACACACCCCGTAGGGGGGTGTTGTGATGCGAGCATTCAAGGGCGAGTGGTGGTGTCACTGGATTGATGAGGCGATTCATCTCTGCAATTCTGGTTGTAGTCATCATGACTATTGGACAGAGTGGAGACATTCTTCTTCTTGATTCTAAACAAGTAAGTGCGGTTGATAGTGAACTCGCCCTTACATTTTCTAATGGTCCATCACAAGACCAGAATATCAAAGGATTATTCACCTTGAGTATGGCTTCAACTGGTGAAGGAACTTTATCCAATATCGAAATTGATATTTCATCAGATGGTGGTGTTTGGTCTAGTGTAACCAATCTTACTACTACTCCTTGGCTAACTCACGTAGATACTACAAATTATGCAAATGGTAGTTGGACTTTTAGAGCACGAGCTTGGGATTCATCGGTTGGAGAACATACGATTTGGTTTACCAGTGGAGAGTTCAATATCGTTAACCAAGTGCCAATCATCACATCGTTCACATTATCCAATACAGGTGTAGGAAGTGGAACTTCTGCAATCGACAGGGCTTGGTATCCGCTAGCGGCAAATGGAACTTTGGGCTTCGCTTGGTCTGCTAGTGATGATGACTTAACCCATGCTAGCCTAGCAAATACACCGGGACCTGGAACTCCGACCGATGATGGACCGGGCACAATCGCATATGGCTGGGACTGGAATACCGGTGCAATCGCAGAAGGAACATACAATCCTCGTCTAACAGTATGGGATGCCTCAGGCCTCTCCGCTACCCAAACCATGTTCATTGGAATCGATAGAACCGCTCCCACAATGTCGTCACCAACAATTGGCGAAGGGCTAGAGTGGAGCGATAGTACAACCATCATAATTTCAGACTTAGATTCATCAGCAGATGATGGAAGTGGATCTGGAGTCGCATATGTGCAAATTTTGCGAGATGAAATCTGGAGTGATGTTACTACATCCAGTACTACACTAGACTTCGATGAAGGCGAACATATCATTTCGATACGCCCTGTAGATAGAGTTGGCAATGTCGGTAATACGATTGATGTGGACATCAAAGTCGACATTAGTGAGCCAGAAGGCATAGGCTGGACTGTAGTTGAATTAACTACAAGTCTAGTCGGTGCTGCAAATATTTCATTTGCTGCCCAAGACCTTGGCTCGGGAATTGATTTAGTCAACACCAAACTTCAATATGGATTTGATTTGAATGGCGTTGGTGCAACACCTGACCAATCTGGAAGATGGATAGATGTTGGAGTTGCAGGACTAAATGGAACTGTTCCGGTGTCATCTTGGGCAACTAAATCACGACAATACCTGATGTTGAGAGCGGTAGTTATTGATGAGGCTGGCAACCAACTGACAACTATTCCTAACGCATTCCAAATCCTTCCTGGACTCGACTTATCTTGGAATGCAAGTGGAACCAATGTTGACAAATTGGTGGTAAGGCCAGGAGATACAAATGGCGCCATCGTAATCACTAGTCTCCTAGAAGCAAATCAAGCATATGGTGGATCTGTTACTGTCCATCTACAAGCAGCACCTGCCGATCGCAGTGCTGATATCGATTGGACAACTAAGCAAACAATAGTTATTGAAAATGGAAATCTATCAGGTGACTGTAATTGTGAGTTAATGGTTTGGGACTATGTGGTACCCACTACTGGACAATGGGATTTACGATTGGTAATAGACCCAAGCAATAATGTCGATGAGCGGGATGAATCAAACAATAATCATTACATGATGGTAACAGGTGCTAGCATCACAGGAATCGGAGTTGTTCCTTCCTTTGCACCAAGTATAATCGCTTTATTGGTTACTGGTATTGCAATTGCTTGGTATCAGAAGAGAAGAGTCACTCTTCCCCCCAACTGATTTCTTCATCTTCGGATAATTCCATCACCTTAGATACTTCTTCTAGGTTTTCTGGATCTACCTGTGATGCTTTCAGCCTTCGATTACGCCTTTGTGCAACCCCGGCTAATCCAGGTACTAAATTCGCAAATTCCACAGATTCTTCGGATTCCTCAGTGACCCCAGTGGCCCCTTTGGTTTCAATATAATCGATAGAACGAGATTCCATTCGTGACTTCCTGCGGGCTTTCTCAAGATATTTTATCGCAGTACCATGTTCACTACCACTAGCTAACATCTCAATAGCGTGGCGGGCACTTGTAAGGCCAAAACCTTCCCCAACCAGAACAATTGTAGATTTGTAAATTGAAATTTCAGTATTGGTATGCTCTTCGATCATCTTTCTGATTTTTCCTTCAGAACCGATAATTCTTGCACGGATTCGGCGTTGTTGGTTCGACCTCTTGCCTACATGGTCACGCAAGTCTACCATCTCGAAAAACCAATCATCTTGTAGTAACTGAATCGCCCTAGCAGGAGCCATTCCTCTGCCTACTGCCTTGATTACATCTGGTAATTTGAGTGCCTTTACTGGGTCGTATTCACCAGGACTAGGCCATGTCACTTCTATTTCGCCAGTACCTGAGTCTATCTGGAGGCTCTTGCATCCAGCCGCTTTCTCAAGTTCTCGCCTAGTTGCACCCTTCGCACCGATAAGGACCGCAATACGGTCCATCGGAACTCGCGGTAATGGTTGGCGCATGAGCCAAAGCGGGAAGCCAATCCTTCTTCAACCCATATGTAAGGCGATTTTACTCTTCTTCATTCATAACGATGTGTGAAAGGTCCATCTCAAGAACATCATACATCGCTTCTGCTAGTTCAACATCTAAACCATTTTTATTGGCCCATTCGACTAATCTAGTCACATCTCTTACAAGGAATTCCTGACTTTTAGGATGTGATTGTACAACTGCTTGTCCGACATCGATAACAACAGGTCCACTATCATGCCACATGATGTTGTAGGGGGAGAAGTCGGCATGAACCATCTTTGCTTTCTGCCATGCCACCGCTAGAAATTCTAGCAATTCTTCATACACAGGCTTTGGGTCTAAGATTTGTACATCACGAAGGCGCGGCGATGGTGCTGTAGCAGTACCAAGATACTCCATTACCAAGACATTTTTGAGGACTGCAATTGGTTTAGGAACTACTAGTCCCCACCTTTCTAAACGTAACAAATTACGGTATTCTTTGCGTACCCAAATATCTACCAAATCACGATGGCGGCGTCTCAGTCCTCCGAACCTCTGGTCGCCTTCGATGTATTGAATCAAATTCTTGAAAACTGCATTTGAGGTATGAAATATTTTGACTGCAACGGAGCCATTTTCACCGGTTCCATGAAACACGTGGGCTTCTTTACCTCTAGCGATTGGGAAATCAAGAGTATCGATAACTCCTGATTTCATCAATTTGTATAAACTCATTAAAGTTAGGCGGTCAAATACAGCATCGAAAACTCGTCGATCAACCCAGTCATATGTTCCTTCTCCCATCACACCAGATAGCCCAGATTCTATTTCACTGAACATTCCTTTGTACTTCTTATCAGCCATCCAGCTTGTGCCTTTAGTAGATTCGAGACTATTAACAAACTTAGAAGATTCTAACTCGTGATGGGTTTGGTCCGCATCTAATTTACGATGCTTTCGGTTATGGCGACGTTGCTTGGTGTCCTTCGACAAATCTTCGTCCCAGTCGTTATTGTGCACCAATTCTAGACCCCCTCACATAATATTGAGGTTGGCCAGACAAATAACCTTCGTATGCTCAACCGAAGAGATCGTTGATCTCATCATCGTCATCATCGTCTTCTTCCGTTTCACCAACGGGTTCCTCGACGGTTTCTTCAACGGTTTCTTCAACGGTTTCTTCAACATCTTCTTTCGCTGGTTCTTTCGTTGCTCCTTCGCCGGCAGGTGAAAATAATCCATCTTCATCATCAAAGTCTTCAGTATGTGAATTCATTCCGAAGATATCTACTTCAGAAGGTAGAATTCCTTTTCTTGAAAGATACAGTGCTTGGGTTTTGGTGTAGCGATGTTTTACATCAGCCTTAGCGTCTTGAAAATCCCATGGCCATACAATAATCAAATCACCATCACGAACCCATTGTCGGCGGCGCATCTTACCAGGGATTCTTGCCATACGAGTCTCCCCGTCAGCACATAGAACTGTTACACGGCGTCCACCGAGTATCTGTTCAGCAATAGCGAACATTTCATTGACCTTCTTGTTAGGCATTTTGACACGGATTTTAGAGGATTCTCCCCCTGCAGACCCCATAAGACGAGCTAATTCTTCCTCGTCTACTCGCTCTTCGCGCCTGCGGCCCATAAGTCATTCCAAAAGCCCTTCCTACTTGAAGGCAGATAGTGGTATCACGCCAGATTTAGGCTCTCGGCCGCACGGTAGCACATTTCGATAAGGGTGTCACTTGACAACCCTAAGACGACTGTCGCTACCAAACAAATCCAAATGGCCATTCGGATAGATGCCCCGTATGGTAGTGGTTTACGGCGGCCTTCTTCTGGAATTTCAAGGAACATTATAACACCAATTCGCAGATAATAGAATACTGAAATTGCGCTGTTGAGGAACATGGCTAGTGCTAGCCACCAGATCCAGTGAAGGTCAGAGAATGATACTGAACCACCCATCCATTGGTCTCCAATACTTGTTGAAACAATTGCTGCAACAATTAGGAACTTAGACATGAAACCGGCCAATGGAGGCACTCCTGCTAATGCAAGCATGAATACGAACATCGCAGTACCGATTAGTGGGTCCCTGCGTGCTAAGCCTGATAACGCGGATAATCTGCTCGCTCCGCCTTCCATCTCCAATAATCCCAAAACAAGGAATGCTCCAAGTTTGAAAGCGACTAAGACGAATAGGTGGAACAATATTGCAGCAACGATTGCTTCTGCATAATCTGCTGGTGCTTCGACGTGGCCCCAATGCCATGCACCAACTGCAGCCAAAGCAGCCATCATGTACCCGGCGTGAGCAACAGACGAATAGGCTAGCATACGCTTAGGATTGGTTGAACCCAAAGCGGCCAGGTTACCCCAAGTCATCGTAACTACCGATAGGGTTGCAAGTGCGTATAGCCAAATCGCACTACCATCGGTTTGTGTATCTGGAAGAGCAACTACGAGAAGAATTCGAATTAGTCCAATCATACCCATTGCCTTGGAGGCTGTTGCTAGTATTCCCGCAACTGGAGAGTTTGCTCCTGCGTATGCATCGGGAGCGGCAAAGTGGAATGGTGCCGCACTTACTTTGAAACCGAATCCAACCAAAACTAATCCAAGAGCGATTGTGGCCAATATACTACCATCGCTCCAACTTGCAGACAAGGTAGACAATTGTAGACTACCGAACTCTAGGTAAAGCAGGGATAAGCCGTACAATCCTACTCCGCTAGCAACTGAACCTACGATGAAATACTTCACTCCAGCTTCAGCCCCTGCCTTGGATTCCTTGTGGAATGCTACTAGGACATATGTCGCTAAACTTGCAAGTTCTAATCCGACAAACAGAACGAATAAGTCTTGAGCCAAAGCGACCATACACATTCCCAATGCTGTTGTTAGCATCAAGATGTACAGATCGGCTTGGCGACGGTTGTCGTACATTTCTTCAAGAGTTTTCTTTCCTTCGAAAGTGTGAGCAGGCACACGGTCTAGGCTAGCCATAGATGCTAGAAGAATGGCGGCCAAGAAAATTATCTCAAAGAAGCGAGAGAATGCATCTATCTGGAGTAATACAATATCGCCACTGGTAACTGTTGTGGTTTCCATCTTTCCATCGATGGCCTCTATTACCATCATTCCCACTGCAACAAATAGTGTTGCAGTACCTAGCATACCAGGTAAAGCAGGTGAACCTGTCAACTTGAATCTGCGACCTCCGAAGAACCAAGGAACTTGAACCTTAGTCAACGGAATCCGGAACTTAGAGTTTCCAAGGTTTGGTAAGATAAATACTGCAATCAAACCAACGACAAGAACCATTTCAGGTGCAAATGCTCGCCAGAATTCAGTGGAGAATACTTCAGTTTCCATTCAGATACCCCCATTGAATACGCCCTCGAAGAGAGCCACAGCCCATTGGTCCATCATTCCCAATGCAATGAATGGGAAGACTCCAAAGATTACTGTAAATATTGCTAGAATAAGCATTCCGATATTCTCTGAAAGTGTGATGTCAGGAGGTGTTTCTCCGTTTAGTGACTCAGGAGGTTGCCCTTCTGCTCCACCTTCGAATATTGTTCGTTGCATCGACCATAGGTAGTATGCTGCTGTAATTGCTAGTACAAATCCAGGCAGTAGAATCCACCAACCATAGGTTGGCCAATAAGCGAGTAAGACCATCAATTCTGCAACGAATCCTGCAAGCAAAGGTAGACCAAGGCTTGCCATCCACGCAAACATCATGTAAACCGATAGGTATGGAGACCATTTTGCCATTCCTCGCATTGAACCTATTTCCATCGAATGATAGTGATGCTTGAATGCACCACAAACTGCGAACAACATTGGGGAAATGATTCCGTGAGCGAACATCATGAACACAGCAGCAGCATATCCTATTGGTTGCATACTTGCGATTCCAAGTAGGATCACACCCATGTGAGAGACTGAAGAATACGCAACCATTTTCTTGAGATTAGTTTGTCCAAGACAAACCACAGCACCCCATACAAGTGAGATTAAACCAATCGCCATGATGACGTCTTGGTAGTATAACAAAGCGTCAGGGAAGATTGCAATTGGTATGCGGAGCATTCCGTATGCTCCCATCTTCAGCATAACACCAGCCAGTAACATCGAGCCTCCAGTTGGCGCTTGAACGTGGGCATCGGGAAGCCAAGTATGGAAAGGAACAGCTGGTAATTTAACCAAGAATCCAAGCATCAGCATTGCAAATAGTACATTTTGCATATCCTTGCCAAGGAATACATTGTCACCCATATTGAATGCTGTTGCATTGGAGAATAGTACCGTCATGTCAAAGGTACGCCCCGTCACAGTTCCATACTGAGAACCACTACCTTCCGGCTGTAGGAAGTAGAGTGTAATTAGACCCAATAACATGATTACAGATGCACAGAAAGTGTAGATGAAGAATTTCTGAGCAGCATATCTACGGTCTTTTCCGCCCCACTTTAGAATCAAGAAGAACATTGGAATCAATGTTAATTCCCAGAAGATATAGAATAAGAATAGGTCAAGTGCAACGAAGACACCAATCAATGCCCCACCCATCATCAGTAAAAGAGGATAGTAAGTAGCTCCGTCTTTTTCATTCCAAGTCGTGATGATGGTTACAGGAACTAAGAAAGTGGTTAGCCATACCATAGGGAAGGAAAGGCCATCCAAGCCTACGTGCCAAGAAACTCCGATGGATTCTATCCAAAGGTATTCTTTCTCAAGAGCATATTCATTATACGCTAAATCCCAATCCACCAGTATCAACCAATCGAAGAATAATGCAGTTGAAATCGCTAACGGTATCAATGATGCACAAAGTGTGAACAAACGAATAGGTACTGCGATTATTTCCTTACGAGAACGTTTTTCTTGGCTTGCGAATGCAAGAAGAATAACACTGACAATAATTGGGAATCCTACGAGAGGAATACTAATCCAATCTACTGTCGTATTAGAGTCATTAAGTGATGGGAAGAAAGCCATCAAACCTGCTACGACAACCAATAGGCCACCGATTAACATGAACTCCTTGTTCTTGATATCCATTGTTTGATTACCGCTCAATCAAGCCACCCCCCATAGTAACATGAAAATTACTAATGTTCCCAATGCAGCCATCATGATGTAATCTCGAGCGCTACCAGTAGTTAGAGAACGAACTCTTCTGGATGCTTCTTGACTGGTTGTTTCAATCGTCTTGATTACACCATCGATAACCTTCGTATCAAAGATAGCAGAAATATTTGCGAAACCAACAACGATTTTCAGCATTGCAGCATCATAGAGATCATCGAAATATAATCTCTTGTGCAAGGCTTCTGCAAGACTTGAATTTGCCCATTCGCTATTATCGAATTTAGACTTACTATTTACTTTAGCAGAGAGAGTAATCGCCCACTGCATCCAAGGTTTTGCTTTCTCACCATCATCTAGACCTCCACCGTATAGCGCCATAGCAAACGATGGACCTAGAATTAACGATAGTCCAATTGCAACATATGTTAACACCATCAAGAATGGGTCGTGATTTAGGAACACATGTTCCAGTTCAGAACCCACTCCACCTATGAAACTAGAATAATGTCCGGTCTCAAAGTTACCCAGCCAATTACCTGCATGCATACCTGCTAGGATGAATGCACCTAGAGTCATGAATGTCAATACAACTAGCGGGATTGGTATCCAAGCAGTTTGTTCTTTAACATTTTTAGCAACTTCGGTTTTTGGCTTTCCAGCGAATGTCATAAGCCACATTCTAGACATATAGAATCCCGTCATACCTGCACCGATTAGTATCAACGTTGCAGGGAGGAAGAAAATTGGTTCTTTCAATGCGACTTGCCATGCACTAGAAATGATTCCTTCCTTAGACCAGAAACCACCGATCAATGGAATACCAATAATCGACATACTACCAAAGAACATCGCAGTGGCGGTGATTGGCATTCGACTTGCTAAGCCACCCATGTTTTCCATGGATTGTGCATCGAAGTCGTCGTCATCGTGCCCGTCATCATCCCCATGATGTGCAACCTCGTGATGCGCATGATGCATTTCATGAATAACGGAACCCGATGCCATGAATAGCATTCCTTTTGCCATCGCGTGGTTGAATAGATGGAAGAGTGAAGCGCCCATTGCAAATGCTGCTAACTCTTCATATCCATTGTTTGCAAACCATAGGGCAGAACCAAGACCTGTGAAGATGTATGCTAATTGGCTCATTGTGGAGTAGGCTAATACCTTCTTCAAATCTACTTGTACGAAAGCGATCAGTGCTGCCATAACAGCGGTAATTCCACCGATACAAGCGATGATTATTGCGAGTGTTGAGAGCGCACCTAATTCTGCACCGCTGAAGAATGGGAACATTCTTGCAACAAGATACAATCCTGCGTTTACCATAGTAGCTGCGTGAATAAGAGCGGATACAGGGGTTGGTCCTTCCATTGCATCTGGTAACCAAACATGGAGTGGGAATTGTGCAGACTTACCGACTGCACCAATAAACATCATTCCCAATGCAAGTTGAAGGTCTCCTGAGTCAACTGCGGCGATATTTGCTTTATCGAAAACATATGCATAATCGAGGTGGCCATCGAATAAATTCCAAAGCATCACTAGGCCGATTATTAGGAATACGTCTCCCACACGAGTGGTTAGGAAAGCCTTCTTTGCAGCGTAAGATGCGCTTGGGCGTTCCCAATAGAAACCGATTAGAAGATATGAACAAAGTCCCATCAACTCCCAGAAGATGAATAACCAAAGGAATGAATCTGCGAGTACCATTCCTAGCATACCGCTACAGAATAATACAAACTCTGCATAGAAACGATGGTTTCGGTTATCGTTAATTGAATCGGTGTTCATGTATCCAATTGAGAATATATTAATCAGGAAACAAAGGAATGCTGCAACGAATAGCAACATCACTGTTAGATGGTCGATATGGATTCCAACGCCGAATACCTTAGTGGTAATCGCGCCGGTTTCTGCATTCCACCATGATGATTCAAACCAGGTGAAAATATTGGCTGAACCGACGTGGTGCATATGTTCCTTGATCACTAACAGGGTAAGAACTAGGCTTGCCCCCATTACAGTTAGAGCGATGATTCCTCCTTCCTTGACATTCTTGACCCAGGTCGGTGTTCCATTGAACAACTTGCCAAGCAATAGAATGACTGGGAATGCCAGCATAGGCAATAGAGGGATTAGTACAGCATAATCGATGATTCCGGATTCACTCATGATATCACCTCAGTTCTTCAGCAGATTTACCTCATCGAGAGAAATCGTCTCGTGCTGACCATACATTGAGAGGAAAATCGCTAATCCAATAGCTACTTCTCCTGCTGCGATTGCGATTGCGAAGATTGCATAAACCCATCCGGTTACATCTCCCCAGTGATTGGCTGCTGCAACAAACTGTAAGTTTACTGCGTTAAGCATTAATTCGATACACATCAGAACAACAATTGCGTTCTTTCGACTAAATGTACCCCAAAGTCCGATGATGAACAAGATGGCTGCTAAGCCAGATACCCATGCTGGATCAATCATTCTTTTTCACCTCCAGAGAGTTCCCATTCTAGATTCACAAGACGCTCATCACGAACAAGATATGCCGCTCCAACCATGGCCATAGCCATCAAGAAACCAAGTGCTAGCAATGGTAATGCCCAATCGCCAAATAATGCAGAAGCGAGGTCGCCAGTTGTAAGTACTTCATCTGAAGAATCTTCCCAGATTACATCTGCTGAAACTGCAGAAATTAATACAGCCCCAAAGAATACCAAGCCGACTCTTGCAAGTATAGAAAGTAGTCTCATTCGAAATCCTCCTCCAAAATTTGCCTTCTAGTCAGCATAATACCGAATAGTACTACCAGCATTACACTAGCTAAGTAAACTAAAATCTGGATTACCGCAAGGAACTCAGCACCCATTAGGATGAATATTCCCGCTACACCTATGAAACAGAAAATCAAACACATCATTGAATGTGCAACTCTTTGCATGTAGATTAGGCCCAGAGCGCCGCCGATGACGATTGTGCTCATGAGGAAGAATACCCCGATTTCCAAGTATGCTGCGAGATCCATGTTCAGGCCTCCGCTGCAGCGGCCTTTGCCGCTTTCTTTGCTCTCTTGTCGCGTTCTTTGCTTGCTCTCTTAGCAAGTTCAGAATCTACCGCTTCTTGATGGTCGCCAACCAGTACTCTAGTTCGGCTAGCATCCATCCAAAGTTCTTGACGGCTGAATCCAGACATTCCATCGTATTCGTTAGTCATGAAGAATGATGTGAAATTACACGCTTCCATGCAAAGTCCACAGAACATACATCGTCCAAGGTCAATTCTACCCGAAACGATTTGGTCATCTGCTGGATACAATGAGTCCAATGCAACTGTGTCGATTTCGCCACTGTCGTTCCAACGCATTTTTGCGCTATCTCCGGTTAAATCGAGAACTTCTCCAAATCGCCACTCGTGAGGAGCGTCGGTATGTGCGGTTGCCAGATTGAATGAAGCCATAGTTTCTGCAACTTCTGGCTTTTCGATAGCAGCGAATTTTCCAACTTCTATCTCTGCTCCGTATCCTTCCCATTCACCTTCAGCACTATCTAGAACGTCAACACGTAATTCTGTGGTCATATGCAAACAAGCGTTTGGACATACGTTAACACACATCTTACATGCAGTACAAGTCTCCCAAATTACACCAATTCTTCCATTATAATTACCAGGAACGAACAACCAAGGCTCTATTTCCTCAATGCGTTCGTAAGGGTAACTTACCGTTTGTGGCTTCCAAATAGTAGGGGTTAGGTCTGTACCTGAACGGTCTGGTGCGTACTCGTGAGCAGTGATATCGTTGAGATGCTTTGTCTTCTCTGCACGAGCGATAGCACCATCGTCAAGGAATTCGGGATGTACAGTGTTATGATAACCGCTAGAGAATCTACGACCAATGAAATCAAAGGTTCTAAGAAATGTCAATCCAGTTATCTTAAACGGATACCAAAATAAGTTTCTAAAATTGGGCTTACCATGTGGATGTGATACCATATTCTCACCTCACTCCTTTCCCGCAGTATGCTTTCCAGCAGGAGTCATCGTTCGAATGTGATACATACGTTCTTCATTCTCCACGATGTTTTCATCTTTCATTAGAATAGCGAAGAGGCCAATCCAGAACATTGTTGTCAAGATAGGCAGTCCCCACGGAAGTGTGTATCCTTGAACGGTAAGGTCCCAAGTCCATCCACCAGCCACGGTATCGGATAATGCACTAGCATCAAAGAAGTACAGACGGTAGACGAGTGAAAGTGCAACCTGAAGTACAGCAAGTGGCAGTAGCATTCTCCATCCAAATTCTAGAATCTGATCGGTTCTAATTCTTGGAAGAGCAGTTCGTGCCCAAACGAATACTACAGTGAAGATAAACCAGGCCTTGAGCAAAGTCCAAATTATTCCTGGAATGGCTAACCATGCCGCTCCCAAGTACGGAATTGAACCAATAGTTCCTGCAAACGGAGCATGCCAGCCGCCCATAAAGAAGTGAGCGAATAGAATACTAGCTGCGTAAACTCGCATGTACTCTGCAGCGAACAGAAGTCCGAATCTCATGCCGCCATATTCAGTCCACCAGCCTTCTACCAGCTCTGCTTCTGCTTCCGGCATATCGAAAGGAATTCGTTCTACCTCTGCTATCATGCTGATTAAGAATAGTACTGCACCTAGTGGCATCAAGAAGAATAACCAGGTTCCTGAAGAATGTTGAAAGTGGACTATCTCAATGAAATTGAAAGAGCCAGCCATGATACAAACTCCCAAGATTGACAAGAGGAGTGGTATCTCATATGCGGTCAGTTGTGCCGCACTTCTAATTCCTCCAAGTAGAGTGTACTTGTTGTTGGAAGACCATCCGGCGAAGAACACTCCTAACGGCGCGATGCCGAAAATTGCGAATGCGAATAGTACTGATAATTCGGGATTTGCTCCATAGATACCACTCGAGAGTGGAACCATTCCTAGGATCATTATTGTTGAAGAGATTACTAAGAACGGCGCTAATTCAAAAATAATTTTGTCAGCACGGCTAGGTACCATGTGCTCCTTGGTTAGGAATTTCATTCCATCTGCAATGTTCTGGAAGAAACCGGGGAAAATTGTAACCCCGTACCACGAACGATTTCCTACTCTGTTGACCATTTCGTGTTTGTGACCCGAGTTACCGGCCACTTTGTTTAGCCATCGGTTTATTGCGCCAATTGGCTTTCCTAAACCATATGGAACCATGTTCCACCATTCTCCGGCTGTAACGCCATTTTCTCCAACCCAAAGGGAACGGAGGGCGGTTGTTGCACCACGGCGGTCGTTTACACGAGCGTAGAATTTTCGCTCAATCCACAAAATCATGAACATTGATAGCATGATTCCACCGAATGTAATCAAACAGACGGACAGTGTGAAGATAAAGAATGCAATATCATTGGCTGAAGATTCAAGGAATGTCCCATCCAATAGCCAATTTGCACCGTCGCGAGTGCGGTAATAAATGAAGTCGTGAAGTCCTAACCAATCATTCATGATAATCACCTCAACGGTCAGTCTCCCCGATACATGGGTCGAAACTTCCCATGATAGCTGGTATATCTGCAATCTTGTAACCAATCATAGTCTTGGCTACATATGGAATTGTGATAAACATTGGAGAACGGATGGATAGTCGATACGGATTCTTTCCTCTTCCGTCGCCTCCACCTTGAATGTAGAAATTAGAAACACCTCGAGTACATTCGTAGGTGCTGAATCCAGTAGCACCTTCCGGTGCACGGGTTGGAGCCTTTGTGAGAATCATCTCATCTCCTGGCTGATAGTGTGTATTTGCGCCGCCTGGAATCTTGTCGATAGCATCGAGTAACATGCGGCAGGATTGGCGCATTTCTTCCATGCGAACACGGTAGCGATCATAACAATCAGCACCTTTCACACTGGTCGGTTTCTCAACTGCAGGCTCCCAGTCTACTTGGTCGTAAACAGAGTATGGATTGGTCCAACGTGCATCGGTATTTACTCCCGCTGCACGGATATTTGGCCCGGTAACTCCTGCGTTTAGTTGGTCTTCAGCGGTAGCGTACCCTACTCCTTGAAGTCTAACCAGCCAAATTGTAGATTCATCAAGAAGCATTTCGTATTCCTTAATTCTGTGTTCAAACAACTTGACTTTCGCCTTCAAGCGATTACCCCAACCGATTGGAATGTCTCTCTTAACACCGCCAATTCGCGGGTAATTGTAATGCATTCTTGAACCGCCAAGTTCCTGTAATAAATCTAAGAACATTTCACGGTCACGCAGACACCAGGTCATCAAAGTTAAATTTCCAATATCTGGTCCAAAAGCACCAAGCCACATCAAGTGGCTTGCAAGTCTTTGAACTTCAGCTGCCATCAAACGGATGTATTCTGCTCTTTCAGGAACTTCTGCTTCAAGCAAGTCTTCGGCCGCCATAACATAGGAATGAGCCCAAGTCATTGCACTTACGTAGCAAAGACGGTCACAGTAGGGGGTGATTTGAGTAAAATCTCTCGCTTCGCAAATCTTCTCGACACCGCGATGAATGTATCCTAATTCAGCCTCCGTATCGGTTACTGTTTCTCCATCAACCTTCACACGTAGCGTCCATAAGCCATGAGTCATTGGGTGCTGAGGCCCCATTGTAATCCACATTTCTGCCATAATAACACCTCACTTTACCCGGCCCTCATCAACCGGCTTCCGACCAAACCCTTGCGGGTCGTCGTACATTTCATTGAAATCGTGATAGCGAATCTTGTGTTGTCTTTGAAGTGGGTGGAAAGAGGCTGGTGAATCGTGAGGGTTCAGAACTCGATGCATGTTTACATGCCCTTCGAAATCGATACCAACCAAATCCCAGGTTTCTTTCTCATTCCAATCTGCACCTTCCCAAATGTCTTGGATAGAAGGTACCGACGGTGTATCTCCTGCTGGAAGCGGGATGAAAATTTCGAATTCTACAGGGATTTCGTCTCCTTTGAGTTTATCACCTTCAAGCACCGTCATTGTATGAGCTGCGACATTTACGATTGGCCATCGATACATGTGATATGCAACTTCCCAGCCTCTATCTGCGCCGCCTTCAGGGAAGTGTGTCCCTGTTACCATAGCACAGTAATTTACTCCGACTTCATTTTTCAGATGCTTTGCAACACCTCGCCATTGATCGGGTGAGCAAGTGATTCTGACAAATTCATACGCCTTTCCGGATGTATGAGCAATTACCTCGGCCACCACACCAGCATCGCTGAAGCGCGAACTTAGGTTTTCTACAACAGCCTTTGCAGCTTCTGCATTCTGTTCTTTAGTAACAGCAGTAACCATGTTCAGTCATCTCCTACAATAATTGGCTTCTCGCCATCACGGCCAGTAGATGGAGCGCCGCCGATTCGAATTATCTTCTCACGGAGTTTTCCAAAGCCGTCGATTAGAGTTTCAGGGCGAGGTGGGCATCCAGGGATGTAAACGTCTACAGGGATGAGCGTGTCAACGCCTTCTAGGATGTTGTAAGATTGGTAATATGGTCCACCAGAAATTGCACACTCCCCCATTGCGATACAGTATTTCGGTTCTGGCATTTGCTCCCAGAGGCGAACGATAGGGTCTGCGAACTTCTTGGAGATTGGCCCGTTTACCAGTAGAACATCTGACTGGCGAGGGCTCGAGCGGAATAGTACTCCGAAACGATCTCCATCAAACCTAGGGGTCGCTGCTGCAGCCATCTCAATTGCGCAACACTTGATTCCAAGGTGGAGGGTAAACAGAGATTTCCTTCCAGCCCAATTGAAGAAGCGTCCAGCCAAAACACTGAGTAATTGCTTGATTTTGGTAGCCTTGAGGGCTTCGTCTGTAACATCGCCTACAACTTCGACCAATGCACGACTGTTGAATGTGGTATAATTCTCTCCAGTATCACTCATATTCTCACCTCAGATGTAAATGCGTCCTCTCTTTCGGAACACATGCCAAACGCCCAAAACCATAGTGGCAAAGAATACTGTCATCACTATCATTTCGGTCCCAACCATATCGATTGGTGAACCGCTGGATGTTGCACTGGTCGCATCCATAGCCAGTAGGCCGCCTAAAGCCAAGAACATGAAAGCCACATCGAAAACTAAGAAGATAATCGCATACCAATAATATTGGAAATGGAATTGTATCATCGCATCTCCAACTGGATTAGACCCACATTCGTAAGTTGAAAGTCTACGCGGATAGAGGCTGTGGTCTTTCTCATATCCGTCCATTAACCATGACTTGGTCATGTGAGGACGGGATGGATCTACCTTGGGCATAACGAAGTATTGAGTGATGAAAGCACCTAGTGGCATGCCAATGCCAATGAGCGTCATCAGAGCCATTGAAAGATAAGTGCCTGTTACCGTTTCTGCGCCAACCAAATATGCCACCAACTGAGAGAGTTGACACTCTCCAGTCACGCCCAATCGACAACCGTCCATAAGCGTTGTCTCATGAGCGCGCGATAGAACGGCTTGCTGTGTCCATGACCCCGTAGGGGTCAGCGACGACGACGGAATGCCAGTAAAGCCAGCCCTACAAGCACAAATGCGGCCATGCCCATCAGGACATTTGGTGTGATCAGTGAATTGAAAGCAAACTCCGCCGGCTCTCCATTTACAGTTAATTCTAGATTCTCCCTACCTACAAGACCGGTTTCAGATGGTTCTGTCGAAATGGTAAATGTAAACGAATCTTCAACCTCAGCTGCATCCCCCCCAGGAAGGGTTACCTTAGCGTAAACTATGATTGATTCACCTTCTGCGAGTGTGCACAGAAGATGGGATTCCGCGGTTTTTTCACAATCTGCTCCGGTTTCAAAACTCAAGATCACATTCCAACCGCGCATTCCTCCACTCGAGAATATCAAAAACTCTGATTCAACATTGCCAGCATTACTCACGACGACTTCGAATTTAGGAGATTTTCCAATCTCACCAAATGTAATGTCCTTTTCGACCTCGCCAAGAAGTTCCATTTCAACATCTAAAACTGTTTCAACAGACAGAGATATAGCGATTTTACCACTACGGTTTGCTGCATTTGCCACAGATGTAACTACCATTTCTAATAGTCCACCATCGCCATTTTCTGCTCCTGAACTAACTTCGATTTCCAGAAGTATGGTTGCATAATAGAGCATTGGAACGTGGGAGTCCACTAAATCGTTAGCTACAATCTTCTCGAAAATCTTGTCTTCACTTGAACCGATAAGCGGTGAATTACCATCGTAGAAGAAAGAGCCCGTTGATTCGTTGAAAGCACCCCAGCCCTTTGGAATTAGGATTGGCCCATCGATTGTCAACCCTCTGAAAGATAATGTGCGTGTAGCTGTACCTGATAATCCAACGAAATCAAAGGTCGCTTCATCCGTCATGTCTCCAGTATTTTCCACCTTGATTTGGAATGTTTGTGAACCACCAGGCGGCAAGATTAGCATTGCATTACGAGACAAATCATCAGTAGAATACATGATTAGTGCATCCATTGCAAAGTCTCTATCTGAAAGGATTGCTCTGAAAACAAATTCGAGTTGATTATCAGGAACATCGTCATTATCTTCATCGCCGTTATTGTTATCTCCAAGATTGGTCACCCTAACTGTAAGTTTGGTGCTCTCCAATTCCTCTTCACCGGCAATGGAGACTACAAGATACATTATCACTGTAGTTCGTGCATCGATGTCAATTTCTGTAACCACGGTGCCGTCAGCGGTTTCAAAGTGCTTACCCCATCCAGGTTGTGCGGTTTGAGAAATTACTGAGAAGCGGAAGCGGTCCAATGTATTTCCATCATTAGTAATTGTAATTGGGAATTGGACCGTGGTGTCTGAACGGCCTGTTTGGTCATCTGCTTGGCCACCGCCACTCATACCATGTACCGCTTTGACAGTGATTGTCAATTC
>Ga0308019_10000504_pt1 | contig 24664 bp, 20 predicted proteins | sample Neamet284_FD_203135 | JGI IMG/M metagenome (GOLD analysis project Ga0308019, IMG submission 203135) | Marine microbial communities from water near the shore, Antarctic Ocean - #284 | ecosystem: Environmental > Aquatic > Marine > Unclassified | place: Southern Ocean | collected 2014-10-01 | reverse complement strand
TTGGTGAATCTTCCTGCATACCAAATAAAATTAATGGAATTATTATAATAATCTTTTTTAACATATCCTCTCCTACTTTTACTTCCTCATAATATCATAAAGTTACATCTAGAATAATTAATAAAATTAGGAATCTTATTTTGGGTCTTAATTGACAAATTGAAAGACAAAGGTTACTTTACCTTACCATTTAGCACTATATAAGGAGGCGTTATGGCTAATCTTGATCGGAGAGAGTTTTTAGGTGCAATAGCTAAGCCAGCTGCTTTAGCAACAGTTGCGATTTCAAATCCAACTTTAATGGCTAAAGCAATAACTAAAATTAAAACTGCAGTTGGCAACCCTAAAGATATTGCTCGAGATGAGTCTTACTGGAGAGAAATACAGCAAGGCTATACCGCAGATCGAGGCTTAATTAATTTAAATAATGGCGGCGTTAGTCCTTCGCCTACTATAGTTATGAATGCATTAAAGAGGCATCTTGATTTTTCAAATACATCTCCTGCCTATTCTATGTGGCGAATTCTTGAGCCACAAAAAGAAACAGTACGAAGAAGAATGGCTAGATTTTTTAATTGCGACACTGAAGAAATTGCCCTTACTAGAAATGCTTCTGAAGGACTACAAATTTGTCAAAATGGGCTTGATCTTAAAGCAGGAGATGAAGTATTGACAACGACTCAAGATTATGGAAGAATGATCGCAACATTCAAGCAAAGAGAATGTCGCGATGGAATAGTGATGAAACAGTTTAAAATTCCTATTCCTGCAGAAAATGAAAATGAGATCGTGAGATTATTTGAAAAAAATATTACTCCAAAAACAAAAATGATTTTGATGTGTCATATGATAAATATTACTGGTCAAATACTTCCAGTTAAAAAGGTCGTTAGAATGGCCAAAAAATATAATATTCCTGTTATTGTAGATGGTGCGCACACTTTTGCTCATTTTGATTTCAATATTGATGATTTAGAATGTGATTATTATGCTACAAGCTTACATAAATGGCTTTCTGCACCTTTTGGCACAGGAATGCTTTATGTTCGTAGAAATAAAATAGTTGATCTATGGCCGATGCAAGCAGCTTGGAGCAATGAATGTAAAAAAGATGATATTAGAAAATTTGAAGAAATTGGTACACACCCTTGTCCCAATAAAATAGCTATTGGTGATGCACTTACTTTTCAACAAGGGATCGGAAGTAAGAATAAAGAAGAGCGACTTATTTATTTAAGAGATCGTTGGGCCAAAAGATTATTAAAAAATAATAGAATTAAACTGCACACAAGTTTAAAACCTGGTAAAAGCTGTGCAATTGCAACCGTTGAAATTAAAGGCATTGATACTTCAGCTGTAGCAAAAGAACTTTGGGATAAATATAGAATATTTGTTGTAGCCATAAATCATGATGAGTTTACAGGTTGTAGAGTGACTCCCCATGTTTATACAACAATTGAAGAGATTGATCGATTTGCTGATGCGATGGAAAGCATTATTAAAAATGGTGTGAGTTCGTGAAGCATATAGCAGTTTTACTATTAGCATTCGTTCTATTTTCATGTGATTCAGTAAACACTAAAAGAGTTATTTCAACGGATAATGCTCCACAAGCAATTGGTCCTTATTCTCAAGCAATTCAAATTAATAATACATTATATCTTGCAGGTCAAATTGCATTAGATCCCGTGACGAGAAAAATGGTTGAAGATAAGATTGAAGTCCAAACCCACCGTGTAATGAAAAACTTAGGAGAAGTATTATCAGAGGCTGGTTTTAGCTTTGATGACGTTGTACAAAGCCAAGTCTTCTTATCTGATTTAAATCACTATAAACCAATGAATAAAATTTATGCTGAATATTTTAGTAACACCCCTCCGGCCAGAGCAGTTGTTGAAGTTTCATTACCTAGAAATGCTTTAGTTGAAATTATGTTCGTGGCGCAAAAGCCATAATTTTTACCATATTTACTAAAAAATAAAATTATATTTTAAGTGAAAAAAGCTGTTATACTATTATCAGGTGGGTTGGATTCTGCGACCTGTCTAGCCATTGCCATTAATAATGACTTTGAGCCTTATGCCCTCTCGTTTCGTTATGGTCAGAGACATGATTTTGAGCTTAATTGCGCAAAAGCACTTACAAATAGTTTCAAAGTTAAGGATCATATTATTTTAGATATTGATCTCAGAGCATTTGGAGGCTCAGCATTAACTGATGATATTGCAGTCCCTAAAAATAGAGATCATACTACTTTTTCTGAAGAGATTCCCGTTACCTATGTCCCAGCAAGAAATACAATATTTTTATCATTTGCTTTAGCCTATGCTGAAACACTTGGTGCTAATAATATATTTATTGGAGTAAATGCACTAGACTATAGCGGTTATCCAGATTGTCGACCAGAATATATTGAATCATTTCAAAATATGGCTAACCTCGCGACTAAGTCTAGTATTGAAGGTGAAAATCCCTTGAAAATTCATACACCATTAATAGATTTAACTAAAGCAGATATAATTAAAGTTGGAATAAATCTCGGGGTTGATTATAGTTTGACCCATTCATGCTATGATCCAAGTAAAGATGGATTTTCATGTGGCCATTGCGATGCCTGTCAGCTTAGAGTTAAAGGGTTTGAAATTGCTGGGCGATCAGATCCAATAAAATATTCTAATTAAATGTATTCAGTTAAAGAAACATATTATACTATACAAGGTGAAGGGTTTCATACTGGACGCCCTGCCGTCTTTATACGCTTTACTGGCTGTAACTTGTGGACAGGTCTTGAAAAAGACAGAAGTAAAGCAGTCTGTAACTTTTGTGATACAGATTTTGTTGGTGTTGATGGACCCGGCGGTCAGAAGTTTAAAAGTGCAAAAGTCTTAGCTGAGCATGCTTTTTCTTTTTGGCCAAAAAATTCAACCTCAAATCCATATATTGTTTGTACGGGTGGAGAGCCTCTCCTTCAAATGGATCAATTTTTAGTGGATGAATTTCATAGAAAAGGGTTTGAAATTGCCATTGAAACAAATGGAACAATTAATCCTCCAAATGAAATTGACTGGATCTGTGTTAGCCCAAAGATTGGAAGTAAATTAATCCTTAAAAAAGGGAATGAACTAAAATTAGTATACCCACAATTAAATGGTGAACCCAAACAATTTGAAAATCTTGATTTTGATTATTTCTCTTTACAGCCTATGGATGGTGTAAATAAAGATATTAATATAGAAGAAACAATTAATTTTTGTCTGCAACATCCCTACTGGCGATTAAGTCTCCAAACCCATAAATTTTTGGGTATACCTTAAGCAAAATAATGGAAATTTATAAAGAAATAACTTTTGAAGCCGCGCACATGTTACCCAATGTACCTACTGACCATAAATGTCGGCGCTTACATGGTCATTCCTTTAAAGTTAAACTAACATTAGGGGGTCCGATTGATAAATCTTTAGGTTGGGTTGAAGATTTTTCAGTGATAAAACGCGTGTTCGATCCAATTTTCAATCAACTAGATCATCATTATTTAAATGAGATTGAAGGCCTTGAAAACCCAACAAGCGAAAATTTAGTTAAATGGATCTGGCGCAGATTAAAACCAAATTTAGAACTTTTAACTTCAATTGAAGTAAAAGAGACTTGTACAACAGGATGTATTTATAGAGGTGAAAATGATTAAATCTGAAGGAAAATATTTTGAATTTCAAGGAGAGGAGCAGATTAATCCTGGTTTTCTAGAAACTTTTCCATTTGATAGCCCTAATCAATACATTACAACTGAAACCGATGAGTTCAGTGCGGTTTGTCCCTTTAGTGGACTTCCTGACTTAGCATACATAAAAATTGAATATTATCCAAAAGGTGGCAAATGTATCGAACTAAAATCATTAAAATATTATTTTATTAGTTTTCGCAATGTTGGCATTTATCAAGAAGGTGCAACTAAACGTATATATAAAGATTTAAAATCAGTTCTTAATACTAGTAAAATTAAAATAACTACAATCTATAATACCCGAGGAGGGTTTGATACTACTTGCGTAGAAGGTTCTATTGATTAATAATTTTAGCTGTGAATCCCAATTAACATACATTAACTTTTTCACCGCTTTTTTATATAAATCCAATCATTTGGAGAGCCGGTAGCTCAGTTGGTAGAGCAGTGGCCTTTTAAGCCATTGGTCGTGAGTTCGAGTCTCACCCGGCTCACAATATTAAGCCCTTGGTTTTGACTAAGGGCTTTTTTAATATATTTAACTTATAGGAGACTAATTTGAGATGAGGAAACCATTGTGGATAATAATTACGTTATTTTTATTATAAAGCTGATTGATTTAAACCTTATCATAGTCAATAATAGATATATTTAAATGGCATGGATTAAAACAATAAAAGAGTCTGATGCTAAAGATGAATTAAAAGATAAATATGATGAATTAATTGAACCATGGGGTGGTGTAGATAATATTCTAAAAATTCATAGCCTTAATCCTGAATCTTTAGATGCCCATATAAAATTATACAAAACGGTCATGTATGGAAAATCACCCATAAAAAGAAGAGACCGAGAAATGATTGCTGTTGTTGTCTCTACTATTAATCACTGCCATTATTGAATTGCTCACCATGGAGAAGGTCTTCTCAAACTCACAAAAGATGATACATTAGTTAAGCAACTGAAAGCCGATTATAAATTTGCTGATATAAGTCCATCTCAAATGGCCATGTTAGATTATGCTGAGAAGCTTACAACTCGTCCCTCTGATATGATAAAAAGTGACTTGAAACGTCTAAGGACTGAAGGCTTTAAAGATCGTGCAATTTTAGATATAAACCAGATTGTTTCTTATTTTGCATATGTAAATAGGGTTGCTGATGGACTTGGAGTTGAGTTAGAAGAATACTTGGATAATAAATAAAATTGACCGACCCTAATAAATTAAAACGCGTTCTTTCACTAATGGATGCCACTATGATAAATGTTGGTGGCATACTAGGATCAGGAATTTTTATGGTCCCAGCTACCGTTGCATTATATACTGCTTCAAGTTCTTTGTTTTTTATGGTATGGATTTTTGGTGGTATCATTAGTTTGTTTGGAGCATTATCTGTAGCCGAGCTAGCTGCTGCCATGCCCAAAGCTGGAGGTCAGTATGTTTATTTAAATGAAGCATATGGACCCGTTTGGGGTTACTTATATGGATGGTCTGCAGTTGCTGTGATTAATACTGCATCAATAGCCGCGGTCGGTGTTGCTTTTGCTGAATATTTAAGGTTCTTTTTCCCTTTAAGTAGCATAGAAATTAAGGTTATTGCCATTATATCTATAATTCTATTAACCACTATTAATGTTGTAGATGTTAAATCTGGTGCACGATTTCAGAATTGGTTTACGTTTACCAAAATTGCTTCCATTGCCATGATCATTTTACTTGGCTTATTTCTTGATGGCGGATCAACACAAAATTTATCGCCATTATTTAGTGAGCAATCATTCACCTCACTTGTAGGTCCATTAGGGCTTGCAATGGTAGCAGTACTTTGGACTTTTGATGGTTGGATATTTATTACGTACGTGGCCGGTGAAGTAAAAAATCCAGGACGTAATATCCCTTTATCTATAATTTTTTGTATGATCATTATCCTCTCAGTTTATTTAGCTCTTAACTATGTTCTTGTTTTTGCACTTGGCTTTGATAAAATGATAGGGTCCGAGCTGGTTATATCTGATGCCGCTTCAATATTTTTAGGAGATAAAGGCGGAGCTATTATTACCATGATAATTTTAATATCTTTAATTGGTGCAAATAATGGCTTCGTACTAACCAGCGCTCGTATTAATTATGCAATGGCAAGAGATAAGTTATTTTTTAAAAAAGCTTCGATTATTCATCCAAAATATAAGTCACCTGCAAATGCACTGATCATACAGTGTATCTGGGCCTGCATACTAACTTTTACAGGAACGTTTAACCAGCTAATCACTTATATTATTTTTGCTTCATGGATATTCTATGGGATGTCTGCGGGCGCCGTTATCATTCTTAGGAAGAAAAAACCTAACTTAGAGAGACCCTATAAAACGCCATTATATCCATGGATACCTATTACTTTTATCTTATTTGCTATCTTCCTTACTATTAATACAGTTATGGAAGCACCTAGAGAGGCAGGAATTGGCGCTCTACTAATACTGGCAGGTCTTCCCTTCTATTATTATTGGAAAAATAATGACTAAAATACATGCCTTAATAGAATCAAAAACTAATCAGCTTAAAGATGAAATCATTTCATTTATTCAGCAACTGGTACGAACTCCAAGTCTAGCAAATGAAGAAGGTCCCGTTCAAAAGTTAATATTTAATAAGCTACAAAGTCTTAATCTTCAATCTGAAACTATCCCTGTAAAATTTGATGAAATTAAAGATCATCCTGCATTTAATGATGATGGGTTTTCGCCTGATTCAAGAATAAATGTAATTGGTCAATGGAATTCAAATAAAAAAGGAAGGTCCTTAATTTTAAATGGACATGTTGATGTGGTTCCAACTGGTCCAGAAAAATTATGGACTGAATCACCCTGGTCTGGTGCTATTAAAAATGATCGTATCTATGGAAGAGGCTCATGCGATATGAAAGCAGGCTTAGCCTCAGGTATCTTTGCTATTCAAGTTTTAAAATCTATAGGATTTGAGCCTAGCGGTAACATAATGATCCAATCTGTCATTGGTGAAGAGTCTGGAGGCTGTGGAACGCTTACTAATATTGTTAAAGGTTATAGAGCTGATGCTGCAGTAATCCTTGAACCAACATCTCTAAAATTATGTCCGATTCAATCGGGTGCTTTGACCTTTAGATTAATAATTCCAGGAAAAGCGACTCATGCTGCAATGCGCTGGGATGGCGTAAGTGCAATTGAAAAGTTTAATGTGGTCAGTCAATCAATAATCGAGTTTGAAAAAAAACGCCATAGTTCATTTAGTGTGGATTATTATGAATCACCAGAACGTGTGGCGCCAATTAATATTGGTACAATAAAGGGCGGCGAATGGCATTCGACAGTTCCTGAGTCGGTTGTAGCTGAAGGTAGACTAGGAGTATTTCCTGGTGAATCAGTCTCAAATGCACGGATGGCTTTTAGTGAACATTTAAAAGAAGTTTCTGCTTCAGATTCATGGCTAAAAGAAAACCCACCAATCCTTGAATGGTTTGAGGGACAGTTTGAGTCCGGTAAAACTGATGTGGACCATGCGATAATAAATAATTTAGAGATGGCATATAAAGAGGTTAATAATTCTTCAGCAAAAATTGAAGGTGTTACCTATGGTTCAGACTTGCGTCTATTTACAAATCATGCTGATATTCCTTCTGTACTTTTTGGACCTGGAGATGTAAGACTTGCCCATTCTGCTAATGAGTATGTTAAAATTGAAGAAGTATTAACTTGTATTAAAATTATCTCAAATTTAATTATTAAATGGTGTGAAGAATAAATTGAATAACGATTTTGGCTGTCAAAGTATGGTTGGGAAAATAAAGCGTATTTTGGTAAAGCATCCCAAGGATGCTTACCAAAATCAGTTAAAAATTGATGGTGAATCAAAAAAACTAAATTATCTCAGTAAACCAGACTATAAAAAATCAATATCAGATTATGAGCGGTTAATTGATTTTTTCAAAACTAATAATATTGAAATTCACTATCTGCCAATAGATGAAGATACTTCTCTCGATTCAATTTATACTCATGATCCATGTATTATATCAAATAGCGGCGTTATTCTTTCAAATATGGGAAAGAAAGATCGACAGACTGAACCTGAAGCAATTGCTTCCTACTTTAATTCAATTAATATACCCATACTTGGCCAAATTAAATCTCCAGGCACATTAGAAGGTGGTGATGTAGTTTGGATTGATGAGCGAACCGTAGCAGTCGGTGAAGGATATAGAACCAATGCTGAAGGTATTCGTCAGCTTAAGTCTTTATTGAAAAGTGATGTTGATAAGGTTATCACGGTACCTCTTCCTCATTGGACTGGCCCTGCTGATTGCCTTCATTTAATGAGCAATGTCTCACCAATTGACCACGATCTATATCTGGTTTATTCTAAATTATTACCCGTTTCATTTAGGGAGTATTTATTAGAACGAGGAATTAAATTGGTTGAAGTCCCTGATGAAGAATACGATTCCATGGGTTGCAATGTTTTAGCAGTTTCACCCAGGAAAGTGATTATGATAAATAAGAACCCAATTACCCAGCAGAGACTTGAAGCTGAAAATGTTGAGATTCATACATATGATGGCAGTGAAATATCAATCAAGGGTTCTGGTGGCCCAACTTGCTTAACTAGACCTTTTATGAGGTCTCTATAATGTTTTATCAAAATAAATTCACTGCGAATACACAACTTAAAATATCTCCTTTTTTTGAACGAACCTCTAAATTGAATGAGTCTCAAGAATGGCGTAGGTGGTCTGGTTATCTAGCTGCTACTAGCTACGAGTTGACTCATGAAAATGAATATTTTGCAATTCGAACAAAAGCCGCCTTGCTAGATATCTCACCTTTAAAAAAATACATTATTGAGGGTCCTGATGCACAAATTCTATTAGATAGACTCGTTACTCGAAATATTGCTATTTGTAAAGTAAGCCAAGTCATGTATACACCCTGGTGTGATGAACATGGTAAGGTTATTGATGATGGGACCGTACAAAGACTTTCTGAAAACAAATTTAGGATTACGAGTGCAGAACCAAATTTAGAATGGATTGAAAGTAACTCCTCTGGTATGGATGTGATCATAAAAGATGACTCTTATTCGACTGCTGCGCTCGCACTTCAAGGCCCTAATTCTCGTTCAATACTTAACGCGGTTTCATCTAAATCTTTAGATAGCCTAAAATTCTTTTGGATGATGGATACTACTTTTGAAAATATTCCAGTAACCATTTCAAGAACTGGATATACAGGTGATCTTGGATACGAAATATGGATGGATCCGAATGATGCTTTAAGTGTTTGGGATCTTCTAATCGATAAAGGTAAAACATTTGGGATTACCCCAACAGGTCTTCACGCGTTAGATATAGCGAGAATTGAAGCAGGCCTCATTCTTTTAGATGTAGACTATATATCCACACGACATGCTTTAATTGAGTCTAGAAAATCATCTCCCTATGAACTAGGATTAGGTTGGGCTGTAAAACTGAAGAAAAAAAATTTTATTGGAAAAGCTCCCTTACATAAAGAGTTAGCTAATGGTTCAAGCTGGAGTTTTGTAGGTATTGAAATAGAATGGTCAGGATTTGAAAAACATTATAGAGCTGTAGGCTTAGCTCCAGGACTCCCATCTACAGCATGGCGAACAAGCACACCACTCTATAACAACAATGAACAAGTTGGATATGCCACTAGCGGTACATGGTCTCCCCTACTTAAACGCTATATTGCTTTGGCTCATGTTAAATCCAAGTATGCAAAAGAAGGTTCCGAATTGATGTTTGAATTAAAAGTAGAACACTTTAGAAAATTAACTAAAGCAACTGTTGTAAAAACTCCTTTTTTCAATCCAGAAAGGAAGCGTTCATGTCCACAATAAAAAAATATGATGCTATTGTTATTGGCGGTGGTCACAATGGATTAACAGCCGCAGCTTACTTGGGGCGTGCTGGAAAAAAAGTTTTAGTTCTTGAGAGGCGACATGTTTTAGGTGGAGCTGCAGTAACAGAAGAAGTTTTCCCAGGTTTTAAATTTTCAGTTTGTTCTTATGTTGTTAGTTTAATGAAGTCAAATGTTATGCGTGAACTCATGCTCCCAAAGTTTGGCCTAGAACTACTACCTTTAGAAAGCACTTTAACACCATTAGACAATGATTACCTCCTTCGCACAGGAGATTCAGATCAAACATATCGAGAGATTGCGCGGCATTCAAAAAAAGATGCTGAAAATTATATGCGATTTGGACCTGCAATGAGTCAAATTGGGATGGCTGTTAGACCCATCCTAGAGACTATTGCACCAAATCCTATTCGACCTTCAATCTCAGATATCTCAGCGACAAAAAAAATATTAGATCATGTTAAATCTTTGTCATCAAAACAATTTGAATATTTAACAAAACTCATGACTATGAGCTCGGCAGATTTTCTAGATGAGTGGTTCGAATACGAACCCTTGAAAGCAACAATGTCTGCTAGTGGTATAATTGGAACATTTATGGGTCCTCGTTCACCAGGATCTGCTTATGTGATGCTTCATCATTACATGGGTGATATTGATGGCGCTTTTAGAGCTTGGGGATTTCAAAGAGGTGGGACTGGTGCAGTAAGCATGGCAATCGCAAGATCCGCTGAACATTTTGGAGTAGAGATAATGACCGAAGCTTCAGTTGAAAAAGTGATTGTTAAAAATGGCCGCGCAGTTGGCGTTGCTCTAGAAAATGGCGATGAATACAATTCAAATATTGTTATCTCGGGCTTAGACCCAAAACTTACTTTTTTAAAAATGTTAGATGAGCCGGACCTACCTTCAGATTTTGTCTCTGCCATTAAAAATTTTAGGATTCGTGGGTCTTCAGGAAAAGTTAATTTAGCTCTGGATGCATTACCAGATTTTACATGTCTTCCTGGAGATGGTCACCATTTACGTGGTGCTATCTCTATAAGTCCATCCTATGATCATTTAGAAAAAGCATATGATGATGCAAAATATGGCAATTTTTCAGAATCGCCTTTTATGGATATTATTCTTCCATCTGTTTTAGATCCTGACATGGCACCACCGGGCAAACATGTTATGTCATGTTTTGTCCAATACGCACCTTATCATCTTAATGGTGGCTGGAATGATCAAAAAAGAGAAGATTTTGGTGATGCAGTAATAAATACTATCGCCAGATATGCTCCAAATATCAAAGATATTATTTTGCACCGTCAAGTACTAACTCCTGCAGATTTAGAGTCGACCTTTGGTTTAACAGAGGGGAATATCTTCCATGGTGAATTAACACTTCAACAGTTATTCTCTCTACGTCCAGCTGTTAAATGGGCTGATTATACAACGCCAATTAAAAATTATTTCCAATGTGGATCTGGAACTCATCCTGGAGGTGGAATTACAGGTTCACCTGGAGAAATGGCTGCAAAAAAGATTTTAGGAACTTGGTAATGAGCAATTATGATGTAATTGTAATAGGCGCTGGAATAAATGGTTTAGTAACTGCTTCTATTTTAAGTAAAGCAGGAAAACGGACTCTTGTTTTAGAATCTAGAGATACGGTTGGTGGAATGGCCTCATCAATGGAATTTACTCCTGGTTATAAATGTAACGTATTTAATGATACTATTAAATGGATAGATCCTCGAGTAGAAAAGTTATTTGATTTAAAAAGTAAAGGGTTAGAATTAGAACAACCTGAAATTCTTAGAATTGCTCTTGGCGAAAATAGTGAGCACATTGCTTTTCATAAAGAAGACTCTAAAACCATCGATTCTATTGCAAAGTTTTCTGAAAGTGATGCTAAAAAATGGAAAGATTTTAGTTCTTATATTTCAAAGCTATCTCACTTTTTAGAAAAATTATATGAATTAACACCACCAGGTTTACCAAATGCTGGAATAAAAGAAATTTTAGGAATGAGGTCTATGCTTGGACCTATTAGTAAGCATGGTACTCGCGGTATTGTGGACTTATTACGAGTTGCTCCAATGATGATGCCTGAATTAGTTGATGAGTGGTTCGATAATGAATTACTTAGAACTTCCGTTGCCACTTCAGGAATACACCATCTATCATTTGGTCCTTTTGCAGCAGGAACTGGCTACAACCTTTTGCATCAACATGTGCATGCAAATGGAGTTTTTCATAATGCGCAATTTGTCAAAGGCGGTACAGAAAAATTTGCAATAGCTTTAAAAGAATGCGCTGAAAGCTATGGAACAGAGATTCAAACTTCTAAAAAAGTTCAATCGATTGATACTGACGAAAACGGTTGTGTTGGCGTTACTCTTGCTAATGGTGAGCAAATTATTGCAAAACAAATTGTTTCAGGCTTAGACCCTAATAATACATTTATAAATCTAGTTGGCCCTTCAATTCTTAGTCCTGATTTTAAAACGCAAGTGAATAATATCAGATATCGAGGAAGTACAGCTCGAATACATTTTGCTCTTAAAAGCCTTCCTAAGATTGATGGTATTTCAGAAGATCAAATGAAAACCGTTTTCTCAATCAGTCCATCAATCGAATATCTAGAACGAGCATCCGATGCTGTGAAATATGGCCGTCTTGCTGATAATCCATATGTCGAGTTTGTTTTACCTTCTTTATTAAATAGTGATTTTGCTCCTAGTGGGCACCACGTTCTTTCTGCTACAGTTCAGTATGCTCCTTATCATTTAAGAGATACTCAATGGTCAGATCAATTAAAAGATCAATTAAAAACTAATATCATTAATACCTTAGAAAAAGTTATCCCAAGCTTTAAATCAATAATTAAAGATACTAGTATTATTTCACCCCTAGATATGGAAAGAGAATTTGGGCTAACTGAAGGAAACTTAAATCATGGTGAAATGACTCTTGATCAATTTATGTTTATGCGACCAACAATTAGTTCTTCACAATATAAAACGCCAATTAAAAATTTATATCTTTGTGGAGCAGGCACACATCCTGGGGGAGGTTTACATGGTACCAATGGATTTAATGCAGCGCGAGAAATTCTTAAAGGATGAGTTTTAAGAAAACAGCAGAAACACTTAGAGAAGGTGCTCACACATTAGAGCGTGATTACTATGTGAGTCCGCAAATACTCATAAAAGAGTATGATAATATTTTTCTAAATAATTGGATCTGTGCTGGTAGGTCCTCTGAGCTTTCTAAAAATGGTGAGTATAAAACTGTTAATATAGGTACTGAAAGTGCAATCATTTTAAGAGACTCTACCGGGGATTTAAAAGCCCATACTAATGTTTGTCGTCATCGAGGCACTCGCATTTGTGACAAATTATCAGGAACATTTTCAAACTCAATACAATGTGGCTATCATGGCTGGACTTATAATTTAGATGGTGACTTGATAGGTGCACCTCATATGGATACTGTTAATAATTTTAATAAGGAAGATTATCCTCTTCACTCAATTTCTATTGCAGAATGGGAAGGGTTTATATTTATTAATTTTAAAGATCATCCAGAAAAATTTGAGAATGTTTTTTCTCCTATATTAAAAAAATTTGAGAACTGGCATGTTTCTAATCTTATTTCTTTAGAAACAAAAACATACAATGTTTCTGGTAATTGGAAATTAGTAATACAAAACTATTGTGAATGCTACCATTGTCCTATACTTCATCCAGAACTTGCTGCTATAACACCATATTTAGGTGGTCGAAATGATATGCACTCCGGTCCTTTCTTAGGTGGATATATGAATTTAAGTAAGGATAAAAAAAGTGTAACTAAAAGTGGAGAATTATGCTGTCCACCATTAAATGGTTTGAGTGAGGATGACTTAAATAGGGTTTACTATTATTCAATTGCTCCAAATATGTTAATAAGCCTTCATCCTGAATATGTAATGTATCATACTGTCTGGCCTAACGGTGTTGATAAATGCATCGTTAATTGTTCTTGGCTCTTCAATAAAGATGTTATTAAGTCTGGTAAATACAATACTGTTGATGCTGTTAATTTTTGGGATATAACAAATAAACAAGACTGGTATATTTCTGAATTATCGCAATTAGGAATTCAGTCTAAAAAATATTCACCCGCCCCTTATTCAGGGCAAGAGAGCTTACTTGCAGCCTTTGATCAATATTATAAGACCTCACTAAAAGGATAAAGTAATCATTAATAATTTCTTAGAATTACTTATTATTCTATTGGTCACAAATACTATCTCTTTTCTAAATTTGTTTCCTTAATAATCCATTTATATTCATAATTCTATATAAAAATAAATGCCTAAAGACATAACACAAAATTTTTCACTAAGACATATTGGGCCAAGAGAGTCCGAAATAAAAGAAATGCTTGAGGCCCTAAAGTTAGATAGTATTGAAAGTTTAATAGATAAGACAATTCCTAAATCAATTCAGATTAAATCTGAGCTAACAATAGGTCCCGGGCTTGATGAGTTTTCTCTTTTAAAAAAAATTAAAGAAATTGCTTCAAAAAATAAAGTTGCTCGTTCATATATAGGAACTGGTTATTTTGGTACAATAACACCACCCGTTATTCAACGAAATATATTAGAAAACCCAGGATGGTATACTGCCTACACTCCTTACCAAGCAGAGATTTCTCAAGGGCGACTCGAAGCACTTCTAAATTACCAAACAATGGTTACTGATATGACAGGTCTTAGCATATCTAATGCTTCACTTTTAGATGAATCAACTGCGGCGGCTGAGGCAATGGTTATGATGCTACGATCTACAAAAGAAAGAAACGAACTATTAGTAGCAGAGGATTGTCACCCTCAAACAATCGATGTCTTAAAGACGCGCTCAGAACCTATTGGTGTAAAGTTAGTTATTAAACCTCTTGAAGAGTTTAACTTTACAGAAAAAGTTTTTGGTGCGTTAATACAATACCCCTCAACTGATGGAAAAGTTTTTGATTTTAGTGAATTATGTGAGCAAGCACATAAAGCTGGCGCGCTTATTACCGTAGCAACAGACTTAATGGCACTTGCTCTTATTCCTACACCTGGTGAAATTGGCGCAGATATAGCTGTTGGTAATTCACAACGCTTTGGTGTTCCAATGGGCTTTGGTGGTCCTCATGCAGCATTTATAGCTGCAAAAGATGATTTTAAACGAAAAATGCCAGGACGCATAATAGGCGTTTCTATTGATAGTAATGGAAATAGAGCTCTACGAATGGCTCTTCAAACTAGAGAACAACATATTAGGAGAGATAAGGCCACTTCAAATATATGCACAGCACAAGTATTGCTTGCAGTCATGGCGAGTATGTATGCAGTGTATCATGGTCCTTTAGGTATCAAAGCAATTGCAAATCGAATTCATGAAAAAACAAAAATACTTGCAAATGCATTACAAGTCTCTGGATACAAAATAATTTATGATCAATTTTTTGATTCAATCCGTATTTCACTTAAAAATGAATCACTGGATGAATTAAAAAAAGCTGCCGAATTAAATAATCTGAATTTTAGATATTTTAAAAATAATGATATTGGAATATCTCTTGATGAGACGACATCAGAAAATGACTTAATAGATATTCTTTCAATTTTTAATTCTAAATTATCTCAAAAAAATAATTTTAATCTTTTATATAATCGTGCCTCTACTTTTCTGACTCATGATATATTTAATCAATATCATTCTGAGACTGAGATGATGCGCTATATACACAAATTAGAGTCAAAAGATCTTACTCTAAATACCAGTATGATTCCCCTTGGGTCATGTACTATGAAACTTAATGCGGCAGCTGAAATGATGCCAATAACTTGGCCTGAGTTCGCTTTTATTCATCCGTTTGCACCTCCGGAACAAACATTAGGGTACAAAGAATTATGTGATTCACTTTCTAATTGGCTTATCGATATCACAGGGCTAAGTGGGTGCTCTTTACAGCCAAATTCTGGTGCACAAGGTGAATATACTGGACTTTTGGTAATTAGATCTTATCATTTAGATAATGGAGAACCTCATCGTAATATATTTTTAATTCCATCATCTGCACATGGAACAAATCCAGCAAGTGCAATAATGGCTGGAATGAAAGTTGTTGTTATAAAATGCGATGAACAAGGAAACATTGATTTAGAAGATTTAAAATCTAAAGTAAAAATGCATAGTAAAAACCTTGCAGGTATTATGGTAACATACCCATCTACCCATGGAGTTTTTGAAGAAGCTATTGGAGAAATTTGCGACATGATTCATAAAAATGGTGGACAAGTATATCTTGATGGTGCAAATTTAAATGCTATGGTTGGTTTGACAAGGCTTGGGGAATTTGGCGCAGATGTTTGTCATATTAATCTACATAAAACATTTGCTATTCCTCACGGTGGTGGTGGACCTGGAATGGGACCTATTTGCGTAGCTAAGCACCTTGTCCCTTTTTTACCTGGGCATCCGACTCTTAATAATTCAAATAAAGCAATTCATGCAGTTTCAGCCGCACCAATTGGAAGCGCTGGTGTCCTTCCAATCTCTTGGGCATATATTGCTTTACTCGGAAGTGAAGGACTAAAGGCTTCTACAGAAATTGCCATTCTTAATGCCAATTATATGGCTCATAGATTAAAAGATCATTTCCCAATATTATATCGAGGATCGAAAGGTTTCTCAGCGCATGAATTCATCTTAGATCTACGACCTTTAAAAAGAGATCATAATATATCTGATGAAGATGTGGCAAAGCGTCTAATTGATTATGGTTATCATGCTCCTACTATGTCATTCCCTGTTGCAGGAACATTAATGATTGAACCAACCGAAAGTGAATCTAAAAGAGAGCTTGACCAATTTTGCGATGCTATGATATTAATTAAAAAAGAGATTTTAGATATTATAGATGGAAAACTTGATCAAAAGGATAACCCTCTTATCAATGCTCCTCATACAGCTAAAGTTGTTGTAGATGATAATTGGGAAAGAAAATATTCACGTAATCAAGCTGCTTATCCTGCTAAATGGCTCAATGAATACAAATATTGGCCAACGGTTGGTCGAGTGGACAATGCATATGGCGATCGCAACTTAATTTGCACATGTCCTCCAATTGAAGAATATGAAGATGAATAAGAACTTCTTTCTATTATAAAAATAAACTCAGCGCAATGTTCTGGTTACTTAAAAATGATATTTTAAAAATTATTAAAGAAATGGATAGTTCTCTACAAGGGAGATTAAAATCATTTATATATTATCTTGATAGACATATTGGCCTAGATGAATATGATCATACACTTTTAGCTTTACGAAGGGTCAAAAAACTTTGTTCCGATAATGAGAAAATAGAATGAAGCTACTCACGTAGCTAAAGCTTGCCTCAAATCTAAAATAAAATTTTGGGATAAAATTTTAGAGGAAATACAAAATAACTAAGACATAAGAATCTCTTGTTCTTCAATCAACTCTAAATACTCATTTTCTAAGTTGTTCATGGTCTCCATAGCTTTTTGTAATTTTTTATAATCATTCTCATTTGAAAGGTCTTTTGTAATTAACCTATAATCTTCTAGTTCCTTATCAATATTTCCAAATCGTCTTTTAATCCAGGAAATTCGATTTTGCTTTTTCTTGCGTTTTTCATAAATAGATTTTGCTGTTGATACTTTTTTTTCTCTAATAGGATTAAGAAGATTAGAATCCTTTGCTTTTTTCCATTCATAATATTCATAGTTGCCTTCATAGATTTTTATTGATCCACTTCCAACCTCAACAATATGATTTGTTACATTATTAAGAAAATGTCTATCATGAGAAATACAGACTATGGAGCCCGTGAATTGAACCAAAGCAGTTTCAACTATATTCCGTGAAACCATATCTAAGTGATTTGTTGGCTCATCAAGCAATAATAAATGAGATGGCTCTACAAGCATTTTTGCCATAGCTAAGCGTGCTTTTTCTCCACCTGAGAGCACCTTCACTAATTTTTTAATCTCATCAGATTTAAATAGAAAACTACCTAAATAAGTTCTGATTTGAGTTTCTCCCCATCCCAGACTTACTTTTTGAATGGTTCCAAAAATAGTATCATTTTTATCTAATACATCAAGTTGATGTTGAGCATAATAAGCTCTATCAACACCTGAACCAATACGCAAAGCTCCTTTTGTAACAGATTCTATTCCTGCTAATATTTTTAAAAGCGTTGATTTGCCTGCTCCATTATGGCCCACCAATCCAATTTTATTCCCCCTCTCAATAATCATATTGATTTCATTAAAAACTTGAATATCGTGAAAATGTTTAGTCAAATTCCTACAAGAAGCAATATTAAGTGGAGGGCGACTGGGTTGCGGCAAGACTAAGCTCAATGCCGTATTATCTTCAAAAGGTGCTTCTATTTTATCCATCCTCTGCAACATTTTGACACGACTCTGAACTTGTTTTGATTTCGTATTCTTAGACCTAAATCTTTCGATAAAACGCTCAGTCTCTTTAATTTGTTTTTGTTGGTTTTTATAAGCACTTCTATTTTGCTCTAAACGTAATGCTTTATCAACTTTATATTTAGAATAATTACCATTATAAAGCTTTACCTTCTTAAAATCTATTTCAAGGATATGATTAACTGATTGATCCAAAAATGTACGATCATGACTAATCATTACTAGACCTCCCTTCCAATTAGCTAAAAATGATTCTAGCCAAATTGTAGCTTCTAGATCTAAATGGTTTGTTGGTTCATCTAAAAATAAAATATCAGGCTCTTGAAGTAAGATTGAGGCAAGAGCAACTCGCATTCTCCATCCACCAGAAAAAACATCCATAGGCTCTTTTAACTTTTTATCCGAAAACCCAAGTCCACTTAAAATTTTTTTTGCTTTATCTTCCAATGCCCATCCTTCTAAAGCTTCAAAGCGATTTTGAACTTCGCCTAACTCACTTACTAGCTTTAAATTATCTGGATCTTTAGCAATTAGCTCTGATAATTCAAGTATTTTATTTTCTATTTGACGTACTTCTGGATAAGCTGAAAGGACTTCCTCTAAAATAGAATGATTAGATCCAACTATAATATCTTGTGCTAAATATCCAATACTAGTTGAATTATCAATTTGAATACTCCCGCTATCAGGTGTCTCCTTACCTAACATTATTCGGAGTAAGGTAGTCTTTCCTGAACCATTTGAACCAACTAATCCTAATCGCATACCCTGCTTTATAAAAATATTCACATTATTAAATAAATCACCATCAGGAAAAGACTTGGAGAGACTATCTATACGTATCATGGATTATAATAAGCCTACGGAAATATACCATCAACAATTGAACCATGATTCAAATCTAGTTTAACAGAATAAACTTTATTAATTATTTCAAGCGAACTATTAACTTGAACTCGTATGTAATTATCTGTGTAACCTATAACTTTATTATTCTTAATACTTTCAAAAAGAACATCACGCTTAGAATTAATAAACTTATTATAAAAGTTATGATTTTTTTTATCTGATAAAATATGTAGTATTTTACTTCGCTCTGCTCTTTTCTCTTTTGATACAACTTCTTTAATCTTAGTTGCATCTGTATTAATTCTTTCAGAATATGTAAAAACATGCAAATAAGAAATATCTAATTCATTTAAAAAATTATATGTTATTAGAAAATCTTCATCTGTTTCACCTGGAAAACCAACAATAACATCTACCCCAATGGATGCTTCAGGTAATAACTCTTTAATTTTCAATATTCTCTGTTTGTATAAATCTTTTTTATATCTTCGTCGCATAGCACTTAAAATTTTATCAGAACCAGATTGAAGTGGTATATGAAAATGAGGCATTATTTTTTTTGATGATGAACAAAACTTAATAATCTCGTTAGTTAATAAATTAGGCTCAATTGAAGAGATTCTAATTCTATCAATATCATCTAGCCGATCTAACTGATAAAGAAGATCAATAAATGTTTCAGATGTTCCTTTTCCGAAGTCCCCAATATTTACACCCGTTAAAATAATTTCTTTTGCGCCAGTACTTGCTACTTTTTTAGCGGTTATAATAGTGTTTTTTATATTATTACTTCTACTTCTACCTCGAGCTAATGGAATAGTACAAAATGAACATGTATAATCACATCCATCCTGGACTTTTAAAAATGACCGTGTCCTTTCACCCGAAGAATATGAAGGATGAAATCTATCAATATGAGAAATATCAGTTTGAATTACTTTTGATTCACCTTTAAAATCTAATTTATCAAGATATTTTAATAAATTAAACTTATCTTGAGCTCCTAAAATAATGTCAACACCATCTATTTTAGAAATTTCTTCAGGTTTTAATTGAGCATAACATCCAATTATAGCTACTGAGGAATTAGGATTTCGACGTTTTGCTTGCCTAATTAGCTTCCGAGCTTCTTTATCAGCATTTTCTGTGACAGAACAAGTGTTTAAAACATAAATATCTGCTTTATCTTTATAATTAACCTGTTCAAACCCGTATTTTATAAAATCCCGAGATATAGTATTCGTCTCTGAATAGTTTAATTTACATCCCATCGTATGAAATGCTATACGCTTAGTTGGTGTACTCAAAATTAATTAATATTATGATTTTTTAAAATTCAATATCGTTTCTTCAATAATTCTACAACAATGTAATAATTCTGATTCTTTAATTACCAAAGGTGGAGCAAATCTTATAATATTGCCATGAGTTGGTTTCGCTAATAAACCATTCTCTTTTAATGAAAAACAAATATCAAGAGCAGTCGAGCTTTCAGTTGAATCATTTATTATTAATGCATTTAGAAGGCCTTTCCCTCTTACTGAATCTAAAAGAGCACTTTTTTGAATAGTCTCTCTAATCTTTTTTCTAAAGATTTTACCAAGTAGATATGCATTCTCCGCTAATTTTTCTTCTACTATAACACCTAATGCTGCTTGCGCAACTCTACAAGCTAGAGGATTTCCTCCATATGTCGATCCATGTTGTCCAGGTTTAATTGTTAACATAATCTCATCTGAAGTCAAGACAGCTGAGATTGGCAAAACTCCACCAGAAAGTGCTTTTCCTAAAATTAAAATATCAGGTTTAACATCTTCATAATCACAGCAAAGCATTTTCCCTGTTCTCCCTAACCCAGTTTGTACTTCATCCGCTATAAATAAAACATTTTGCTCTTTACATAATCTATAGGCTTCTTTTAAATAACCTTCCTTTGGAACGACTACTCCTGCTTCTCCTTGAATAGGCTCAACCATAAAGCCCGCAACATTTTTATCTTCCAAAGCTTTTTTAAGTGCAGTTAAATCATTATAAGGTATGATCTCAAATCCAGGCATAAATGGACCATAGTCTTCATAACATTCTGGATCTGTTGAAGAAGAACAAGCCGCAAGAGTCCTACCCCAAAAATTACCTTCAGCAAATAGAATTTTAGCTTTGTTTTCCTTAACTCCTTTAACTTTATATGCCCACTTTCTACACAATTTTAAAGCTGTTTCACCGCCTTCAACGCCAGTGTTCATTGGAAGAACTTTATCATATCCAAATAATGAAGTTATATATTCTGCATATTTACCTAAAGCATCTGTATAAAAAGCACGTGAAGTTAGTTGGAGTTTTTCTGCTTGCTCAATTAAAGTTGCGACAATTTTAGGATGGCAGTGTCCCTGGTTTACGGCTGAATATGCTGAAAGAAAATCATAATATTCTTTACCATCAACATCCCATACTTTTATTCCTTCTCCACTAGTAAGGACTACGGGAATTGGATGATAATTATGTGCACCATATTTATTTTCTAGGTCAATTGCTTTTATTGTCTTTACAGTTTGTTTATTCATGTTAAAGTTTATTTCTATTTATAAATTATTTATGATATTCTTGAATAGATTTTACATTTATTTCACTATTTACTAAACGAATTGCCCTAACAGCAGCTTCAGCTCCAGAAAGAGTTGTAATCACTTGAATACCTTTTTGAATACAAGCTCTTCCAATAGATTCTTCGTCATATCGAGCAGTAGCTCCCATGGGAGTATTTATTACTAAATTAATATCCCCATTTTTGATTCCATCAACCACATTAGGGCGACCTTCGCCTACTTTAAATATTGAATTAATATTAAGACCATTTCGCTTTAATTCTTTTTTGGTACCAGAGGTTGCTACGATATCAAACCCTATCTCAGCAAGATCTCTTGCAATTGGAATAATATCAAGTTTATCAGCATCATTAACAGAGATAAAAACTGTTCCTGATTCAGGAATAAAGTTTCCAGCACTAATAGAAGCTCTTTTAAATGATTCGCCCATTGTCTTTGAAATTCCCATTACTTCCCCTGTCGATTTCATTTCAGGGCTTAAAAATATAGATTCTTCTGGAAATTTATTAAATGGTAACACAGCTTCTTTCACAGCTACATGATCAATTTTATCCCACTCTTTTAAATCAAAGTCTGACAACTTTTTACCAATAGCTATTTGTGATGCAATTCGAGCTAAAGGAGTATTCGTTGTTTTACTAACAAAAGGTATCGTGCGACTTGCTCGAGGATTTACTTCAAGAACAAAAACAATACCATCTTTATACGCAAATTGTAAATTAATTAATCCAATTACTTTTAATTCCAAAGCTAAGGATTTAGTTACCCGTATAATTTCATCCATAGCATCGGTTGTTATACGATAAGGAGGCAACACACATGCAGAATCACCAGAATGAATGCCTGCTTCTTCTATATGTTGCATCACTGCTCCAATATAGACTTCTTTTCCATCACAAAGAGCATCAACATCAAATTCAAAAGCATCTTCTAAAAATTCATCAATCAAAATTGGATGCCCTTCGGTTACATCTGCATTTCGAGATATATAATCAACAAGATCTTTTTTAGAATAAACAATCTCCATCGCTCTCCCACCTAATACATAACTGGGTCTCGCTAATACAGGAAACCCAATTCTTTCAGCGACCTCTATAACTTCATTTAATGTCCTTCCTGTTCCATATTTTGGACAAGTCACATTTAACTTATCTAAAATTTTACCAAACTTTTCTCTATCTTCGGCTAAATCAATATCCTTTGGTGAGGTTCCAAGTATTGAGACTCCCGCCTCTGCTAATGCCTTTGCTATTTTTAATGGAGTTTGTCCTCCAAATTGAACCAAAACTCCATCAGGCTTTTCAAACTCAACAATATTAAGAACATCTTCAAAAGTGACCGGCTCAAAATATAATCGATCGACAAGGTCAAAATCTGTACTTACTGTTTCTGGATTACAATTAACCATGATTGTTTTATAACCTTGGTCCTTCAAACCAAAAACTGCCTGAACGCAACAATAATCAAACTCAATCCCTTGTCCAATACGATTAGGTCCACCACCAAGAATTATAACTTTTTTTCCCTCTAAAGGTTCTATCTCATTTTCTTCGTCATAGGTTGAATAACAGTATGGTGTTTCAGCAACAAACTCAGCAGCGCACGTATCTACAACTTTAAAAGATGGAATCACTGCGGCTTTCTTACGCTCTGATCTAATTTCTAATTCAGTTTTACCCTTCATTCTACTAATTTGCTTATCTGAAAAACCTTCCTGCTTTAATTTTTTTAATGATGTATCCTTGTTGATTTCAACTAGCATTTTAATTTGATTCAGAAACCATGGATCTATTTTGGTTATATTAAAGACATCTTCAATTGTTTGACCCTCTATGAAAGCTTGACGAACTTTTAACAATCTAAATGCTGTTCCATATCTTAAAGTTGACATGTCCAATGATCTTACACGATTAAGATCTAAATCCCCTTCGGCAGCAGGCTTGGCTTCTAAGCCATCTAAGCCAACCTCTAATGATCTATAAGCTTTCTGAATAGATTCACGTAAAGTTCTACCAATCGACATTACTTCACCCACACTTTGCATTTGAACACCTAAATGACCTGAAGCTGAAGGAAATTTCTCAAAGTCAAATCGTGGAACTTTAGTTACAACATAATCAATCGTTGGTTCAAAAGCTGCTAATGTCTTACCTGTGATATCATTCGGTAACTCGTCAAGAGTAAAACCAACTGCTAACTTAGCAGCTACTTTTGCGATAGGGAAGCCGGTGGCTTTAGATGCTAATGCTGACGATCTACTAACTCTAGGGTTCATTTCAATAATAATCATTCGACCATTTTCAGGGTTAACTGCAAATTGCACATTTGAGCCACCAGTTTCAACACCAATAGTTCTTAAACATTTGATTGCCCAGTTCCGCATTTTTTGAAATTCTTTATCAGTTAAAGTCATTGCCGGTGCAACGGTAACAGAATCTCCAGTATGTATTCCCATTGGGTCTATGTTTTCAATCGAGCAAATAATTATTACATTATCAGCTGTATCACGAATTACTTCAAGTTCAAATTCTTTCCAACCAAGGAGTGATTCTTCAACTAAAACTTCTGTAATTGGACTAGCAGATAAACCATTCTCAATTAAATCCTGAAACTCATCAAAATTATATGCAACTGACCCTCCCGTTCCACCCATCGTAAATGAAGGCCTAATAATAATTGGGAATTGCATAGTCTCAAGTAAACCCTCTGCTTCATTCCAAGTCTTTACAAACTGACCCTGAGCTGTCTCAATCCCAACTGCATTCATTTCTGATTTAAAACGTTCACGGTCTTCAGCTTTATCTATAGCATCTACTTGAGCCCCAATTAATTGAACACCATATTTTTTTAAAACGCCATTTTTGTGAAGAGCAATTGCAATATTTAGCGCCGTTTGCCCACCAACTGTAGGAAGTATGGCATCAGGCTTTTCTTTTTTAATGATTGCTTCAACATAGTCTGGTGTAATTGGCTCAATATATGTGGCATCTGCAAGGTCAGGATCAGTCATTATAGTTGCAGGGTTAGAATTAACAAGAATAACTCGAAAACCCTCTTCTTTTAATGCTCGAGTTGCTTGAGTCCCCG
>Ga0308019_10000498_pt1 | contig 24851 bp, 19 predicted proteins | sample Neamet284_FD_203135 | JGI IMG/M metagenome (GOLD analysis project Ga0308019, IMG submission 203135) | Marine microbial communities from water near the shore, Antarctic Ocean - #284 | ecosystem: Environmental > Aquatic > Marine > Unclassified | place: Southern Ocean | collected 2014-10-01 | reverse complement strand
ACTAGAACTTAGAATCAGTTTCAAATCGATTTTTGTAGGATTTTGGCTATCAACAAATTCCGGAAAGAGAGTGCTCGTACCGGGATTTGAACCCGGGTCGAAGGAATGAGAGTCCTTCATGATGGGCCACTACACTATACGAGCGTGGATAGTTTGGCGACTCGCCTCCCATATTTAGCCGTCACGCATTCAATCATTCCATCAGATGGAGGATTCATGGTCATAGCAAGCACTATCCATTCACTTTCAGTTTCATGTTAAAGTGAAAAAGAGGGTATTGCGGAACGATTAGAGGTTTAGTTTCATTTGAGGGGTGTTTCTTCGCTTGATATACTGGTGCCGAGGAGTTTGGTTCATGCAGAACAATCCGACTACCCTTGAAAACCTAAACTTCGCTGACCTCAAAAGTTCATCGGAAAAGAATGAACAGGCCACATGGGCAGAGAAGTCCAACACACTCTATGCTCACCCCAGCGGCAAGCTCCCATCTCGGTTTGCCGCTGTAGGGTGGCAACCTTGGCACCGACCTGGAACATCGGGAGCCGCAATGATCAGTACCACTGTTGCACGGCTCACACGTCGCAGTCAAATCGCAATTCGAGGTGAGGCTTGATGGGGAAAACTCAACGACTACGCCAAGAAATCTCCACATACCTTTCAACGGTTGGTGAAGCAAATACCAGTGACATACTGGATCACGTCAATAAGCGATTTCGCTGGGGTGCAACTATGAATCAACTCGGCAATGTCCTGGCACGTGACCGACGTTTTATCAAAGTCGGTTTCGATGAAGGAACTGATGTTGGTGGTTTCCGAATGCGAGTCTGCGTATGGTCAATCGCTTCTGCTTAAGGGCAAAGGGATGAAAACCTCCACACCCCACGCTGAAATATGGCGGCAGATGTTCGAGCATTCATTGAATTGATGCGGCCAAAAAACATGGTTCTGGCTGCGATTACTGTACCTCTTGGTGCACTTTTCGGGCTCAATACTACACTTAACTCAGAACAAGTTACATCTGTCATCGTGCAAATCCTTGCTGTCTTGACATTCATGGGTGCTGGAAATGCAATGAATGACATTAAAGATGCTGCGATTGATGCCCAAGCACATCCAAATCGACCTCTACCATCCAAACGAGTTTCCGTTCAATCAGCTCAAAGATTTGTTGCTGGTCTCTGGATATTCAGTTTGGCAGCAATGGGATATGGTGCATTTGAACTTGCACAAAATAATGCTACTTGGTGGCCTTTGATGGCCATTTACATCTGTGCAGCTGCTCTGATGATCACCTATGATTTAGGTCCGACAACAAAGAACAAAGGTCTCGTTGGTAACATTTCAATCTCCTTGATGGTCGCTGCAGTCATCCTTTACGGAGCAGCAAGTGTCGATTCAATGTCGTGGCTTGTGTTCTATGTCGCAGGTGTTGTGTTCTTTACCAACCTGGCACGTGAGATTATCAAAGACTGCCAAGACATGTTAGCAGATGAAGGAGAACGTCATACCTTGCCCATGAAGATTGGTTTAGAAAATGCTCGTATGGTCGCTTACATCCTCATTATGGCAGGACTTGTATGCTTGTATATCCCGTATTGGAAAGGACCTTTTGTATTCGGACAATTGGTCCTTCAAACACCGGCAATTCTTGTACTCATTACTTTGAATGGACCGATGTTCAAGGGTGAAGATGTGCAAGTCTCTGCTCGAATTCGAGTCGCAATGCTCCTCGGATTACTTGGGTTTATTCTTACAATGTACTTGTGATTCTCAAAGACCCATGAACTCGCCCATGGCATCCCAAGCACCTACATTGACAAGGTAAGCAAGTAATGACATCTGCGCCCACATACGATTTTCTGCTTGGTCGAAAGCAATTGATTGTTTGTGGTCCATGACCCAATCAGTGACTTCATCGCCACGGTGTGCAGGTAGACAATGCATGAATTTCCAACTTGGATCCATGTTCGAAACTAATTCTTCATTGACTTGAAACCCATCAAAAGATTCTACTTTGTCTTTCATGTGTTCTTCACCCATTGAGATGAAGACGTCTGTGTAAACAACATGTGCGTCTTTCACCGCTTCGACGGGGTCGTTGGTTTCAACAACTTTACTGCCATTCTTTTCTGCAAGGGCTTTGGTTCGTTCAACAACTGCCTCATTTGGTTCGTATCCTTTGGGAATTGCATAGTAGATATCAATCCCAAGCATTGCACATGCCAGCATCAAATCATGAAGCACATTGTTTCCATCGCCAACCCAAGCCACTTTGAGATGTTCAAGATCATCAAAGTTTTCTAAAATAGTCATCAAGTCAGCAGCTGCTTGACAAGGATGGTGTTGGTCTGAAAGGGCATTAATGACTGGCACGTCTGCATGCTTAGCAAGTTCTGTCACGTCATCATGCGAAAAACATCGATAGGTCATACCGCCTAAGAACCGGGAAAGTACTTGTGAAGTATCACCCACAGTTTCCGACTTTCCAAGTTGAATATCATTCTTGAGTAAGGTGAGTGGATAGCCACCCAACCGATTGATTCCAACTTCAAAAGAGACTCGAGTGCGTGTTGATGGTTTTTCATAGATTGAGCCAATTGCCAGGGTGTCGAGTGGGAGGAAGTTGAGAGCAACTTCATCCCCTTGCTTCCAAAGACGCTTGAATTCAATCGCCCATTTCAAAATCTTTTCGAAGTCTTCTTCGACATCATCAATTGCAAGTAAGTGTTCTGCCATGCACCTTTCCATGGAAAGACGGCTTCTAAGTGTTATGAAGCACGAGATTGGCAATCAATTCTTCTCATGCTCGATATCGCTAGCAAAACCATCACGGGCATCGCTCATACCACCGAACAAGGCTTGAGCAAAGGTCAAGATGTCTGCGAGTCCTTCTTCAAGTTCCGATGAAAGTGGAGTGAGTCCGGGTGCTTGTGCGAAATCTTGCATCAATCGCAACTGGTTGATCGCAAACTCTGTTCGTTGACCGCCGGCTTCCTCATACAAAGCCAGTTCAAGAATTTCAAGTCGTTCTGACCATTCAAGAATCTTTTCTAATTCCTCAGGTTCGAGTAAATCAGATTTTGATAAGAAGTTCTTGGTTGGAAGGCCAAGTCGGAATTCGACAATACTGGAGAGAAGCATCTGCGATACAAATCCAGAAGGCGAACGAGAAAGCATTGGGTCAAACAAATAGATAATTGCTGACTGTTCACGCCCAATCACTTCAATGAGGTGGTTACTCGCTTCACGGAATGCGAATAATTCAACTTGTCCTGGGGTGTCAACAATCATGACTTCTCCGGTGAGCGAATGCAACTGTGCTGCAACATCGCTTCCTTGTGCTGCCAATAAATCCGCTGCCAAGATTTGTGCACCGTTTGGTCCGAGGTCATATTCAGTCATTACTTCTGTAAGTGAAATTAAATCTCGAACGTCAAATTCAGCATCATAATGCACACGTTCGGCTCCTGGGTCAAGGTTGACTGCGATGGCATCGATTTCCAAAAATCGGGACCAGCGTTGGAACGAAGTTACCAAAGAAGACTTTCCTGCACCAGCAGTTCCAACAACAAAGAGCACTGGAGGTGTGCCACTATCCATTCCGACCATGCACACTCCTCCGAACCACCCTACATCAACATGATGGCCAAACAGGGAGGGCACTTAGCAAACCTCTCGTTTTTTGAAAACGAACGAGGATAACGGTTATGTGCTCACCGAGTATGGAGGTGTTGCCGCTTATGCGGTGAACATGGAGGAATTAGATATGAGCGACGAAAAACCACCTATGCCACCTGGACTACCACCTATGCCGCCAATGCCTCCTGCACCACCGGGAATGGATGCTCCAGCAGCACCTCCGGCCATGCCACCAATGCCACCAATGCCTGGCATGGATGCTCCAGCAGCACCTCCTGCCATGCCACCAATGCCACCAATGCCTGGTATGGATGCTCTCCCTCCAATGCCACCAATGCCAGAGATGGGAGCGCCACCAATGGACGCCCCTCCAGCACCCCCTGGTATGCCAGCAATGCCGCCAATGCCACCTATGCCAGAAATGGGAGCGCCACCAATGGACGCTCCTCCTGCACCACCTGGTATGCCAGCAATGCCTCCAATGCCACCTATGCCCGGAATGGATGCGCCTCCAATGGACGCTCCTCCTGCACCACCTGGTATGCCAGCAATGCCTCCAATGCCACCTATGCCAGAAATGGAAGCGCCTTCAATGATGGACAACAGTGCTGCACTTCTCGGAGCTCCAGCAATGCCTCCAATGCCTCCAATGCCACCTCTGCCAGAAATGGAAGCACCTCCAATGGACGCTCCTCCTGCACCACCTGGTATGCCACCAATGCCTCCAATGCCAGAAATGGAAGCACCTTCAATGGACGCTCCTCCTGCACCAGCTGGAATGGATGCCTTCCCTCCAATGCCACCAATGCCAGAAATGGAAGCACCTTCAATGGACGCTCCTCCTGCACCACCTGGTATGCCACCAATGCCTCCTATGCCAGAAATGGAAGCACCTTCAATGATGGACAACAATGCTGCACTTCTCGGAGCTCCAGCAATGCCACCAATGCCAGAAATGGGAACTGAAGCACCTGCTGAAGAACCTTCGATGATGGACAACAACGCTGCACTTCTCGGAGCTCCAGCAATGCCGCCAATGCCACCAATGGCCTCAGAAGAATCCTCTCTACTTTCGGGTAGTGCTGCTCTACTCGGTGCTCCAGCACCGCCTGAAGCGCCAGAAGAGCCAAAGGGAATCCTCCCGCTCCCAACCTCTCTATCACCAGATCCAATGCTTGGGGCTCCTGACAACCTCATGGGTGAACAAGCAGGAGCAATTATTCGAACCAGTGCTGAAGTCGATGAGGTCATCGGTGACAAACTCGAAGGAACACTTCATGAAGTTGAAAAAGCGACATTGAGTGCTGATGGTGAAATTATCAAGCAGACCGTAAAAGGAACGCTCAAGGTGAACAACCCATCTGCTGAGGACCGGATTTATGACATCGACGTCATGCTCGACCATGCAGATGCTACTGATATCGGCGGAGACAATGTTTCGGTTGATGAATTAGAAGCTGGTGCAAATTACAGTATGAAATACAAAGTCAACGGCAAGAGAATGCTCGTTCTCCGTGAACGTCTCGATACCAACCCTGCTCGTTCACAAGAACATTCACTCTCCGTTGCATCCAGTGACGAAGGTGGACCAATTGCTTTGGAAATAGAAGTTGAAAACATGGCGAATGTTCCAATTAACAATGTCCTTGTCACCCGACCACTTCCAAAGGAGTTCAACTTTACCAGCACTGGAGCCGCAATACTTGACGACAAAACCCTCTCTTGGGAAGTCGGTTCACTGTCTGCTGGTGAAAAGCAAGTACTGAGTATCGAAGGAAGCATCAATGTGTCTGGAACTAAATCCATCAACGCTGGTGTTGCATCGGCAACATATTCCTCGAACTCGACCCTATCGAACTTGAACTTTAGAGAACTCGATGCTTTCTGCCGTGGATTCTCTTACATGCGTGTTCGTGAAGATGAACGTCCAGACAACTGGCTCTGCCGAACTACGTTTGAGAACCGTTCCTCCTTTGCTGTCGATTTGGTGAAACTCCAAGTTCGAATGAAGGGAAGCGACGACTTACTTTTCGATATCAATGATGTTCGTCAAGATGTCAAGCCTCACGGAAAGTGGGAAAGTGAAGAGCGTACCGTTATGGCACAATCAAAGCCTGACTTTACCACTGAACTTGCATACACAATCCTTCCACGAGCGAGCCGAAGTACTGAAGGCTCAATCAGTCTTGAAGCAAAGACTCTCGAAGTTGTCGAAGCGAACCTCGAGAAGGTATACTCAACAACTGGATTGCGTTCATACCGTTCGCAAAAGGTGACTGCAAGTTTGACATTGACCAATAATGGTTCTGCAAACATCAATTTGATGCGGATCACTGATGACATCCCTGGACTCTTCTCTGTTCCAGATGTTTCGACCATGACCATCAAGGTCAACGGCAAGGAACTCGATGCTGAACAAATCAAAACAGAAATCAACACTGGAATTACACTTGAGAAAACCAACCGTTCACCAGATGGAGATGGCCATACTTTGTCCATTACCGTCGGCGCACGTGGTCCAGTTGGCCTCAAACCTGGAAAGGATATGACCATCACATACGATTTGATTGCTCCAGATCCATCCCCTGACAATTCAAACATTACTGCGCCTGCACGAACTGAATTCAGTGCAGAGCGATATGGACCAGTTTGCACACGAGATACAACTGAAGCACCTGCAATTAGTGTGATTCACAATCGACGTGACTTCTCCTTTGGAAAGACAACTCAGAAGATCGGTGGCAAAGGTCGTCACGAAGTCTTGATTCTCTTCTCCAACGATGGAGATACCGCTTTGCAAGATGTTATTCTCAGCGATATTATCCCAGAGAAGTTTGAAATCAAAGATTGGTTGATTCGTGGAAATAACAACAAGCGTGACGACTGTAAAATGGCAACTGAATCCGGTGAAGGTGGAACGCACATCACATGGACGATTCCAATTGTCGAAAAGGGTGAACGTCTGGAAGTCTCCTTCGAGATTACTGGCCCTGGTGTCATTGATGGTGAAGCTGGAAACCGATTCCATGGCGTACACTTCGGAGATGAAGTCGAAACTGAAGATGTTGCATCTCCTGTTGTTGAAGCAGTTGAAGAGTCCGATGAGGAACCTGAAGCTGAAGAAGAAGCTGAATCAAAGATCTCATGGAGAGAGGATGTCTTACTCCGAGTCATGGCTGCTGCTGACATTGATGCCAGTGAACGTGATGCATTTGTTGCTCATGCTGTGAACTTTGATCTCGATGATAACGGATATCTCAAGAAGGCTGAACTCGAAGCGGCTGCAGAAGCATGGAATGCTGATGCATCGACTGATGAAGAAACTGCAGTTGAAGAGACTGTAGAAGAAACTGAAGTGGAAGAAGCTGCGGTTGAAGAGACTGTAGAAGAAACAGAAGTGGAAGAAGCTGTGGTTGAAGAGACTGCAGAAGAAACTGAAGTGGAAGAGACTGCAGAAAAGAATTGTCCAATTTGTATGGCTTTGAATTCACCAGATGCAGCAGCTTGCACAGTCTGTTCATTCACGTTCCAGTGAGTCATTAAAGAAAGAGCGCAGAAATGATGCTCATTCAGGCAAGACCCATTGTGGCCAATTCTCGTTTTGTGAGGATTGACTCACGATCATCAAGACGGATCGGTTGACATTGGACAGAACTGTTTCCAAAGATCGATGTGTTGACGGTGTGATGACACCATCTCTCATATCCACGGCTAACCATGCATCGGGATACTGACCCATCCATGCCTCGAGTTCTGCCTCAATTCCTTCTGGAGGGATTCCTTGACGGACACTCGCAATAAATCCCCAGCCAGGTGGACAGCGGCGTTCAGCATCAGTCCATAGAAAAATACGCGGATTGGTAGGTAAGCGGTTTACTTGTTCAGTCGCTTCATCCAAGGTGACGCAAACAGGCCGATTGGGCATTGGCATTGGCAATGAATGGCGCCAAGTTCGGTCCAAATCCAGCGGTTCTGTGCGGCGCATGACACACCCATGCATGCACATCGTTTCAATCCCTCGGCATGGAATGGAGAAAGTAGGTTCACAGGAGAGAAATCCAAGCGAACCTTCATGCCCTCTATGCGCCGCCCTTTGTTTATGTCCAACGGGAATTCACCCCCGCCACCTCAACCGCCAGGTGGGTCAATGTTGATGATGCTTGGACTAATGGTAATGATGACTCTTCTCATTATGAACCCAAGTATACGCTCTACATTAGGCGATGTTGCAGACCCAATACTGTCACCAATCCTCCCCGAAGAAGCATACTTCGTCCTCACAGTACTCATCCTGGGTAGTTTTTCCATGACCATGAATACTGTTCTTCGCAATTTCTTCACCGACCCTATGGCTCAAGCACATATTGGCCATCGACAAGGCCAAGTTCGTAAAATGTTGAACGATGCCCGTTTGTCACGTGACCCGATTTTGCAGGAAAAAGCATCGACTCTTCAGCAACAAATGATGCCTGAACAATTGAAGGTTCAGATGGGGGCAATGAAACCAATGATGTTTACAATGGTCTTTATCATCGGTATTTTTGCTTGGTTAACAAGTGCGGTTGAAAGTTTCAGAGTCGATTATGTATCGTTGCCATGGGCCTCGGAATGGAATTTACTTGAAGATAAATTTCTCTTCTTCCCTGCATGGATTTGTGCATATATCTGCATGAGTGCTCCACTCGGCCGAATCATCGATCGTCACATCAAACTGTTCCGCTACCGTAAACACCCGTTGGTGACTGCTGGTGAGACTCTCAAAGAACCGCTTCTTCACTTGGTTGTCTCTACGACATCTACGAAGGACAGTGATGCTCGTCGTCGACAACAACGTAGCCAGCGTAACAATCCAAGCAACCGCAATAAACCCAGTGTATGGGAGAAGGAAGAAAGCGGAGCAAAGCCAATCAAGTCAGAATCAAATGCAAATCAATGCCCAGAATGTGGCCTAAGTATGATCACCAAACTCGGAGCCCGAAGTAGACGATGTGACGTTTGTCGACACGAGTGGGTATAGAGATGCCACGGATCACCGTTTCAGGCCACCCAGGAAGCGGTACAAGCACATTAGTTGCTGGTCTTGCCAAGCATTTTGGTTGGACTTCACTCAATGGTGGAGATATTTTTCGAAGTGAAGCTGCTCGTCGTGAAATGGACCTCCAAGATTTCGGAGAATTATGTATGAATGACCTCGAAATCGACCGTGCATTAGACAAACTTCTGCAAGAGAAAATGCTCGAAAACTCGGCAGATATTGTTGAATCCAGATTAGCAGGATGGTGGGCATACCGATTGGAAATTCCTTGTGTCCGGCTCTGGTTAGAGGTTGATGAACAAGAACGAGCAAAGCGTGTATCTTACAGAGAGAAAGAATCTATAGAACAAGCACTCGTTGCAAATAAAAAACGTTCGGCGGTTGATGCTGAGCGCTTTATGGAACTCTACCAACTGCTACCCGAACAGCGCGAACCCTATACCACATCACTTGACGCAACAAACCTTGGCAGTGAAGAAGTGCTTGCTGCCACAATCACCATTTTGGAGAAATACCTATGACACAACTCATTCTTGACACTACAGCATCCACCAATCTCACCATCGGTGGCAGCCCTGACGCACGTGACGTTGAAGAGCGCCTTGCCTCCGGTTTTATTCTACTGGATAAACCGGCAGGACCGACATCACATCAACTCGCATCTTGGGCACGTGACCTGTTTGGTCTCGAACGCTTGGGCCATGGCGGAACCCTCGACCCCTTTGCGACTGGAGTTCTTCCATTGATGGCTGGAAAAGCCATGAAAGTGACGAAAAAGATTTTGACTCACAAAAAAACGTATATTTGCATTTTCCGATTTGACACAATGCCAGAAAAGGCTCAACTCAAAAAAGTGATGAAGCAACTCACTGGACGTGTGTACAATGTCCCTCCAGAAGTTTCTGCCGTCAAAGTTCAAGTTCGAACTCGAAAGATTTTCAAGTTTCAAAAAATTGAAGTGAATGGAAATGATATGATTGCTCGAGTGTACTGTGAAGCTGGCACTTACATTCGTACCATGGCTCGTGATCTTGGATTGCTTTTGAACATGAAAGTGCAATTGAAAGAATTACGCCGTGAAACTACAGGTGTGTTTCAATTAGAAGATTGCATCACAATGCAAGAATTAGCAGATGCTGTCTGGTTGTGGAAGGAATGCGACAAACCTGAAGCATTGCTTCGAGTGATCCACCCGATTGAAAAGTTACTTCTTGATTTGCCAACTGCAACTGTGAAAGATAGTGCTGCTGCTGCTTTAGCCCATGGCGCTCCATTATTGCGACCTGGCTTAGTCAGTATCCAATCCGGAGTTAAGGCTGGAAAAGAAGTAATGATTCAAACCCTCAAAGGCGAGGCTGTTGGAATTGTAACGCTTACGCTCAACTCGGATGAACTCGCTGATATTAACGAAGGTGAAGTTGCTCGACCAAGTATGGTCTTGCTCGATGAAGGATTATACCCTCGTCGCTGGAAGTCTCCAGAGTGAATCAAATTGATTCACGCTTCAACATATTCTTCGTAAATATATTCATCTGTTTCAATTCGTATTTTTAATACTGACATAATTCCCACATCCACTTTGTCAACAGGTGTTGAACGGCCCCCACAGCCTCAAAGCAAGTTTTTGTGAGACGGTCCCCCTATCAAGTTTGAGGGCACTTTTCGCGTTATCCGTCATTGGGGATTGTGTTTCACCCAAAATGAGAAGCGATGTTTTTTCATTCCAATTTCTTGATTTTAGCTGGAGTTAAGAAGATGAACATGCAACCGATTAGCAAGAGTGCAACGGCTGTGAATCCCCAAAACATTCCATCTGAAACCTGAGCAGAATTTGAACTGTCATCGATCGATGAGAGGGCGGGTTCAATGGCGACTGCCAATAAACCCTCATTGTTATCCTCTTGACCTTCTTTTATCTCGAGTCCTCGGTCAATAACAGCACGAATCTGAACTTGTTCCTTGTCTTCAGGAACTTGCCAGTCACAAGTCACATAGGCGACTGTACCCGGCTGAAGTAGTGGGAGTGTCTCAAAATCAATCAATTCAGAATTTGATTCACACCGAACGGAGATCAAACTTGCTTCAGCTTGGCCAATGTTACGAACAAGAACTCGAATAGAAACAATATCACCGGCTCGGACGACATCTGTTCCAATATCGATCTCTTCGACATAGAGGTCGGGAAGAGCGAGAACTTCAAGATCTAAGATTCTCTCATGGCACGACGTTTGGTCACACAGTGAAACCAGCACTGAAGTGAAACCAGGAGTTGGTGCGTTTACAGTTAATGTTTTGTTGAAGACGTCGACTGTGACCCATGAGCGATTTGAAGACGCAGTTAAACCAGATGAATCGACATCTGTATAATCAAAAGCAATCACCGTTGGAATCGATAATTCAACCGGCACTAATGACTGGAATTCTTGAAGTACAGGTGTGTCATCGATGTTTTGCACATTTGCGATAAAAGTTTCAACCCAAGTATTTCCGGCTACGTCTGTGACGGTGGTTTGAATCGTAGCTTGACCAGAGGATTCAGATTGAAGAGACAAGCGAATATCACCTTCGGTTAAGTCAACAATAATGAGGTCAGGATTGGAGTTAGAGAAACTTACTTCCAAGTCCTCATATGCCGTTCTGTCATCTGTACATCGATATAAAAAGGGTAAAATGCGGCCTCCACCATCTTCAGTCAAGGATTGGTCTCCAACAGAAATACAGACAGGGTCTTCATCCCATTCGATGTCATAGCCCCCTGAAACTGTCATTGATGTAACCTCAAGAGCAGTCGTACTTTCATTTCCAAGTGAATCCCAAGTGAACCAAGCCTTTAATTCGACTTTGACCGAAGTATCTCCTGCAGCCATGTGCTTACCAAGAGGGAATGAAAGGGAGAGTGAAGGTGACAAAGCCATTGGTTGATTGGTTACCAGTTCATCATTCACAAATAAGAGCCAACGCGAGTAGACTGAATCTAAGCCATCAACATCACCAAAAATTCGACCTTGTAAGGACAATGTTGGGTCGTTAACATCAACGGTAAATGTTGAAATGCATGCATCAAGAGTTGCTATTCGAAGTTGAGTAAAAGGATGGTCTGGAAGAAGCATGTGTTCATCCATTGGGGCAAATTCTGAAAAAGTGATGCCGTCATCGGAAAAGGAGTACTCAAGTACAACATCATCGAGTGATTCGTTTTCTAAAGTATAGTGAACTCTTCCAATACGTTGGTTCGGAGGTGTTTCCAATACCTCACTGGTCCAAAGGCCAGATGAGCCTGAGATACTGGATTGAAGACCACACTCAGCCAATGCCATATTTTCGGAAGTTCCTGACATTAAGTCGAGACCAATCACCGGCATCTCATGGTGGGAGAATGTTGCCTCTGCTGAACCGTATTCACCACCGTACCACGGTGTCTTCATGGTGACTTGCATCCCAACAGCATCAACATTCAATTGTGAATCATCGGTTGAGCCCACGGAGACGTAATCTAATGTTATCACCGAATTTTGGATCATGTTCCAATCCCAAGTTGTTAGACTCGACACATCATCTGACCAAGAACTCGAAAGGTAATCCAGTGGCCCTTGCGTATGAGAGAAAGTAGTCAAAGACTCATATTGACCATCGTAGTTGAGTGAGATTCGGACGGAGTCTTGGTACAATGGGTCGGGCACAGAAAAAGCAACGACAACATCGACTGCAAGAATGTCATAGTCTGTGGAACCAAAAGCATTGAACGAAGATAATTGAATTTCTGGACCTGTCGACCAAGAGGTCGCTCCATCAGGACTACCGATTGAGTTATTCGAATCGGTAGGTGATGATTGTGCCCAGAAAACCATGCTGTCTTGATGCAACGGTCGGTGATGAACCATGGTAAGACGCTGGTCTGCGACCATGGAATCCGTATAGGTCGCAGGGTCTTCAGAAAAGGAGGTGAAAGCACCAAGTGTCCAATTTGAGGGGTGAGCGAAATCACCTTGGGGGAAGATATCTACGGCATTTGTTTGATGTACCGAGCGTGCTGAAACTGCACCAAAAGGTGCGAGAAGTAGCAAAAAAAGAAGAAAAAGAGCGGTCGAATGCTTCGAACTTGTTGCACGCATGTAAAGAGGAGGCTACCGAATACACTTGAATGCGAGGGTCGTTCGTTTCATTGGATTGAGATTTGAATACATGACATCCTCTGCGGATTATTGAAATACCACGCGTATGACCGCTACTTACCTCTCATGGCTGTGATGGTGTAGGGGTTAGCACGGCAGATTGTGGTTCTGCCAGCCCGAGTTCAATTCTCGGTCACGGCCCCTTTAGTTTCCATCCAGTTGATTTTGGTTGATTTTGTGACCCATTCGCTCTACTTTCGTCTCTAAATAGAACCGGTTTTGGTCACTAACTCCAACGACAAGTGGAACCAAACCGACTACATTTATTCCGTGTTTTTCCAACTGTTCACGCTTGTTCGGATTGTTCGTGAGTAGACTGACACTCGAAATGTCGAGTGCTGAAAGCATGCTTGCAGCAATACTGTAATCTCGTCCGTCAGCAGGTAGGCCAAGCATCAAATTTGCATCGAGTGTATCTGCACCTTTATCTTGCAAATGGTAAGCCTGAATTTTGGCATGTAAACCGATGCCTCTGCCCTCTTGGCGCAAATAAAGCAAGCAACCCCATCCACGTTGTACAATTTCTTTCAATGCTGAATCAAGTTGTGGGCCACAGTCGCAGCGTAGACTTCCCAGCACATCACCGGTCAAGCATTCAGAATGTACTCGCACAATCACAGGGTCTGGACCGCCCATGTCGCCGAGTGTAAGTGCAACATGGTCGAAGCCCGTTGTCGATTCATGAAAAATACGAATCTGGAAGTCACCATGAACCGTTGGAAGTTTGGCTTCACTGGGTACTGAATTGTTTTCAACCAATTGAACCGATGGCGTTTCCTTTGTCATTTTACTACCTCGATCAAAAAGCGAAGTTCGCCAGCACTTTCCTCGATGGAGAGAATATTATTCTTACCACGTGTCGTGAGTAAAGGCATATCATGAACTGTTTCAGGGTCATCAGCCAAAACTTCGAGGATTTGCCCTTTCGCCATATTCGAAAGAGCCTTTTTCGCTTCTGCGATTGGAACTGGGCAAAAGAATCCAATCACATCAAGCTGATGAGTTGGTGAAACCGAAGCCCCATTCCCAAGGGAAACAACTTCGACCATGGCATACGCTAGTCTTCATCCCTTTCAAGTCCTCCGAAGAGGCAAGAACTGCTTCGGTGGTCAAACGAGAGTCGTGTTGCAGAGAACCGCAAGTTGATGAAGAGGAACACCCACGCAAAGCCATGAGCACGAATTCCAAGTCCTCCTCGACCAAAGAGGATTTGAATTGGTCTGAAGTTGGCCAACTCGGACTTCGCTATGCTCGAATTCCATTGGCTTTACTCTGTGTTGAAGCCTTTTATTGGTTTTTGACTCAACCATCGGACACATTGGCACCGTTACAAGTGACTGAGGCATGGCTATGGAATGCCATGACGAACTTTTTGTACAGTGATGGAGAATATGTAGCCTCGACATTGTCGACCCATAATGGTTGGATGACGCGTATTGATTTCGCCCATGTTGATTTCCCTGGGAATTATGATACCGTAGGTCTGTATGTTTCTGATGAATGTGCAGGTGTCCATGAAATGATCTTCTTATCGACACTTGTAGCCATGACTGAAGGAGTACCACAACGCCTCAAAATCCGTTCTATTCTGGTCATGTGCAGCATCATCTATGTCCTCAATATAATGCGACTGGTGGTGTTCTATCCAATTGCGGTGAACGATTGCATGTTGAATCCAAATCAACCGGAATGCCTCTCAGGAATGTGGGAATTCCACACTGCCGTCTATGAATGGGGCTTTTTGCTCGTACTGGTCTCGATGTGGATGGTCTGGTTTTGGAAAGTAGGAGGTCCTGCCCGAACCCTCGATGCAAGTGTGTCAGTTCGTGCTGGTGATGAGAAGTGGAGATTGAAATTCAGAGAGAAGTGGACATCAAAGCAGTATTACCTTCTGGCTGCCGCAGTGTTACTCTTGATGTCCGCAGCATACAATGTAACCTCAAATGACGAAGCAATGGCTGCCAAAGAAACTCTCGACTTTTGCACTTTCTCTCAACTTGTATCCTCAGATTGTGGTGAGGCACAAAACCGGTGGGATGATGCCATTGGGTATGCTTGGTCCCTCTCTGCACTTGGTTTGGTCTTACTCAGCTCAACCTCAATGGTAATTCAGCGGCCTGATGAAGAGGGGAACTGGCCCAAGAAGGTTCTACGAAAGAAGGAATTGAAAGTCTTTGAAGTTGAAGAAAAGATACCTCGATCACGACATAATAAGAAAAAGTCTGGGTCGTGGAAAAAGAACAGAGAAGAAGAGTGATTACTCAAAAATTGTTCCTGTGACTCTTTGTCCGGCCATATCGTGCTTTTGAAGTGCCTTCAATGCGAGTCCTACCTTACTGGTATGAATACTGATAAAAGTCGATTTGTCGTCGAAATGAACATCACCAAGAGCCATTTCATCACATCGGAGTGCACGCTGGAACCAAGAGGCAACTGAGCGTGAAGAGCCGGCTGTTGAGGAATTTATATCGAGGTGAACAGTAACGAATCCAAAGACATCTGCGGTTTCTCCAAAATCATCTTGGCGAGCAATTGGTTCTCGTTCAAGACCATCTGGAAGTTCAGGAACTTCTGAATCTACAATATCTAAACCATAAGTAGCCATGATTTTCGAAAGTTGTGGTGCATCGTCTCGGGAGACTAAACTCCAAGCCTCACCCTTACGACCAATTCGGCCTGTTCTTCCAACACGGTGGATGAATGAATCCAAGTCCACTGGCAAATCATAATTGACGACCAATGTGATTCCATCTACATCAATTCCACGAGCAGCAACATCGGTAGCCACAATGGTCTTGACTTCACCCTCTTTGAAACGGTTGAGAATCTTTTCACGTTGGTTTTGGTTCAAATCCCCGTGCAATCCTTCGACAACAAAGCGATGCTTGTTCAATCTCTGAACTGCCAAGTCAACCATTCGCTTTGTGTTGCAAAAAATAATTGTTTGGTCTTCACTGCTCATTCGGCACATCAATCTTCCAAGTGCCCACAGTTTGTTTGCACGCCCAATCTTGATGCTGTACAAATCAATAGGAGGAATATCCAATTCTTCGGTATTGGTGAGAATAAACTCAGGCTCATTCATAAATTCATTCGCCGCATCAATGATTTCTTGCGGGAATGTTGCAGAGAAGAGAAGAGTTTGGTCTCTGTTCTTCATGCGTTCAGTAACCCACATGATATCTGGGAAGAAACCCATGTCGAGCATGCGATCTGCTTCATCCAGGCAAAACAAAGATGGTAATTCGAGGTTGATGTGACCACGTTCGGTCATGTCCATCACACGGCCAGGAGTTCCGACAATGATGTCGACTCCATTACTGAGAGATTTTGCCTGCTTTTCTAAGTCAGTGCCACCATAGACCGTTTGAATAAGAAGTCCACTTTCACCTTGTAGGGTTTGAAACTCTTCAGCGACTTGATTTGCAAGTTCACGGGTTGGTGTTAGAATCAATGCTTGTAATTCCCCAGTTGGTTGGCAACGTTCGAGAATTGGTAATCCAAATGCTGCAGTTTTACCGGATCCTGTGCGAGCTTGTCCAATGACATCCCGACCCGAACGAGCGAGTGGTATCGTGTCTTTTTGAACCTGAGTTGTACATTCCCAGCCAATTTTTTCTAGGCTGTCAAGTAAGGTTTGGGGAAGGTCCCAAGAGTCGAAGCGGGTATTAGTGAACATGTGATCATCTCCGTCTCGGTATTTCGTGTGGGTCGCCGAGACGGTGGCAACCCAATCGGGTGGAATCAGTAGTTCTCGAGTTCTTTAATTTCTGCTTGGAGAATTCCCATCCAATACTTTTGAGCATTTTCACGGGTAAGAGGACGACGAGTTTGTCGGACATGTTCCAAAATGTATTGTCGGAACTTCAGAGATTTGTTTCTGTTAATGCCTTTAGGGGTGATTCCATCCCACAAGCGTTCGAACTGCTCAGCCTTATCATTAAATGCTTCAACCACCATATTCACCTCTAAGCAATTCGGTCCACTGACACTCCCTTCTTAACCATACCGACATGGGTCTTGACTAAATGAAGAGAAAATTCAATCGGATTTCAGAAATAATCAGCGTCCTCATCGGGCTCATCATCCTCAAAATCATCTTCGTATCCCATCAATTCATCCTGGCTAACTGCACGATAGACCGGCGCAGCAGTCGCTTCTTTAGCAGGTACTGTTTGGGAGTTTTTAGAATCCGGACTCGAAGCCATACCGCTTTCATTCGGAACCTGTGAATCACCTGTTGAGCGTACCGGTTCGAGACCGACACGATGACCCTGTGATTCAGCAATTTCTCTGTCCAAAGCTGGAACGGCAGCAGAAGGTGCAAGTTGGGCATTCTTTTCGGCTTCAGTTCCGTCGAGAGAGGCATCAAAGACCATTTCCTTGAGTGAAGCAATAATCTTCTCATCGGTTTCAGTGATGAGTAATTCTTCTGCCATTGTCCGAAGTACTTCTTCTCCGAACAGTCGAGGAAGAAGTTCGATACATGCAGAACGTACTTTGAGGTCTTTTGAGGTCGTTCCACGAACGACGAGTTCTCGGGCACGTCCATGGTCTGTATCCAATGCTTGGACTGCTTTGATCGCACTCAAGCGAACTTCTGAATCTGAATCTGATAAAGCACGCTCTGCAAACAATGTTGCAATTCTCGATTCTTTCCGAGCAAGGGCTGGAAGATTCTTGGCAGCAACACGTCGGACTTCGACTTCAGCATCATTCAAGGACCATGAGATGAGGTCCCAGACAGCTGAATCACCTTTATTGACAATCTTCTTGAGTAAGGCAGTTGCCTTCTTTCGCAGTTGCATATCATCTTCAAGTAATAACGAATCGACATGGTCGACGACAACTTCGGGCCAGGTATCACATAATCCAGCCAATCCAGCCCAAGCCGCATCCATACGAAATCGAACTGACGAACGAAGTTCATTTGCTAAAATCGACGAAACACCTGAAGGGAAGATCGGTGAAGTAAGTGTCAAACAGCGACTTGCAGCTTTACGGACATTGAGATCTTGATCATCTAACATGACTGAAAGCCAATCGAATAAATCGTCTGATTTGAGGACTGCGACCTCGGGGAGTACTTCCAAAGCAGCAACACGGTCTTCAACTGTATCTGATTCTAAACACGCAAGGAGAAGGGAATGTGCTTGGTGTACTCTTACGCCATGAAACCGCCCTAATGCACGGATTCCAAAGGTGCGTCCAAGTGAAATGGTCTCATCCTTCCAGCGGACAGAAGCAGTTTCGATGTCACCTTTGAGCAAGGCGAATACATCTTCATCGGAAAGAGCGACCCATGGCCCTTTTTCAACTGCCATTTTCTTGACAGATTTACGCTTCTTTTCAAAAGTGATTGGGAGACCTGTCCGGGGGTCTCGGGCGACATATTCACGTGACAAAGTATTCTCCTCCGTAGGGCGCATAGCCCCAATGCCAATGAATCTATGCGTGATTCACAATGGACATCCACCCACTGTTCTTGAACTATCGTAAGAAAAAACAAACGGCAGAGCGTAAAAGTATTGAAGCGACGCCATCAGCAAGACACATGGGCAGCAGTGCGTTTCGTAGAATCTCCCCTGCGATACTGATGATGTTCATCATGCTCCTCACGCCATTGCAAATGGCACTTACCGTCCAAGACCACCACTCGATACTCGATGAGAGCCAAACATCTCAAAGCCTCCGCATGGACCTTGATTTTAATGAAACGGATGGCTTTACTCATAGCAATATTACCATTGACCAAGTATCTGGTGAAGCAGTATTAGACCATCCACTGATTACGTGGCAGGGATTCACGAATTCAGGTCTCATGTTTGCCAGAACGGGTGCATGTGCGGTTCACATCGAATCTTCTGGTAACGTCTTACTTATGGGTGGAAGAGCAGATCCAAACCCAATGCAAAGTGGTGATGAGATGGAAACGAATTTGGTTGAAGTCTACGACACAGCGAACTCAACATGGGGTCTAAATGATGGAAGCATGGCAATGACACAGATGTATTTCGGATGTGTAGAAGTAGGAGCAAAGATCTACACGATTGGAGATTACCATCCCTTCGCTTCACCTGAAATTCGGTCTGAAGGTCTCGTCCAAATCTATAATACGACCAATGAAACATGGATTGAAGGTACATCAATGCCAAGCGGTAAGGCTGTAGGACTTGCCGGAGTGGACCATGTTGGCGACTTTGTGTACACTGCTGGAGGCGTGAGTCGCAAAGACCGTTCAGATACGACCAACAGGCTCATGCGCTACAATACCAATACTGACACTTGGGACCAAATGGCGAATATGAGTCTTGCTCGGCACTCCTTTGCACTGACTGAATATCATGGTAAATTGTATGCAATTGGTGGAATAGCGACCTATTTCAACCCATCACTCAACCAAACGGTTACTGCACCAACCAACCATACTGAAGTGTATGATGTTTTGACGGATACATGGGTGAATCATTCGGTTTTACCGTTTGAAATTGCAGCGTATGCAGCCACGCTACACAACGATGAGATCATTCTATCCGGAGGTCTTACGGGTACCGGTTTCAACTCCATGTCGAACGATGTTCATGGATACAACCCCCTCACTGGAGCAATGAGTGTCCACTCACCACTCTCAGTCAACATGTATGACCATACAATTACTGGAACGAATGGCACGATTATTTACGCCTCTGGAGACCTCTCATCCTATCGTTTTTCTTCTTGGAGCACAAATTACCACGACCTTTCTGAATTCTTTGACAACCCTTCATCACATGACGGATGGCTCACTTCGGACATCTTGGATCTACGAAAGACGGTGAGAGGAACTTCATCCCCCGTGTGGTTAGAATTATCCGGACAGGCACCTGATGATACCCAACTTCGATTGCAATACAAAATTGGAAATGATTTGAACTTACTCGGGACTACGGATTGGCTTCCAATGGGTCCTCAAAGCATTTCACAATTTTTCCAAGTTGGAAATCACTCCTTGATGCACGTAGGTCAAGAGAATTCATTCGTCCAATACCGAGTTCAGTTCAAGACAGATGACATGAACAATTGGCAAATACCAAATCTTGATTTTATCAAAATATATTCTGAAGAAGCAACACTTCTGGCACTACCTCCTTCTTCATTCCATCCAAATGCGGCACCAACCAATTTGACAACCTTCCATTCATCCTATGGCGCTGAATCAAGCTATTCCTTCTTGTTGCATTCGACCAACAGCGATGGTTTCACCTTGCCAAGTAGCCATGCTGCTGAAATCATATGGGACGCTGAAACTGAAACATTTACAATTAATGATTCAGATGGAATCTTGAAGCAAAGTGATGTCAATGTCGTCCTCGTTTCATCGACACCCGAGGGTGATGAGATCCAGTGGAACATCGCAGTAGAGGAAGGTTTACCAAGTGATTACCTGGCAGTCGAAATCCAAACACATGGCCTTCATGAAACGAATTATAGAAGTCCAGACATCATCAACATCGAGAATATTCTCGACGTACATGTCCTTGAATATTCATCTTCTTTTTCAAGCCAAGGTGGACCGGATGTAACGACTGGTGAAGTCTATCCCGATGGCGTTCAAATCGATGTAACCGTTGATCACAGTTTCAATTCAACAGGAAGTCGACTACTCTCTGGATTGATTGAAGCCCGAATACACGTTGATGTCGAAAATACAAATTTTGGTTGGTTCAATTCAACGGGAGAATGGTTTGCATTACAAACTGGCCTCGAAACTATGACTTCCTATACCCTTCCAAACGCCAGTTCAGGTGTTGCCAGAATGTGGCTGGAAGCCCGCACACAAGATGATTTCATACTCAATGTCAATCCTTCTTCAAAGGAGTTCCTTCTCAATGTTGATGCACCACTTCAAACTTCAACATCACCCAGCACAGGCTCCTACCTGAATGAAATGACTGAGCGAAATGTCGAATTCGATTTCTATGACGTCGGTGGATTTAGTGACAGCACGGTACAAGCCTTTGTTTGGGTTGAGGCGCTTCACGACAGCAATTCAGACGGTCTATATTCATCTGATGAATCGGTTCAAACCGCCCTCTTTTTCACCAATATTGGCCATTCATGGATGCTTAATTTAACAGTCAACGATACGGCAAACTCAGATCACCAAATGGTGCATATTGCCCTTGAAGGAACCAACTTAGCTGGAAAAGATATTCGAGACGCTACTCTTTCCCCTACCTATGGCTTACTCTCATGGATGAGCCGCACTCCTGAAAAGGCAAATGTTTCTTTGATTGAACCACTGTTTGAAACGACGCCAAGTGGAGCACAGCGTCTCGAACCAACAGGCCAGATCGGATGGAAAGTCATTGTGAGTGACAGTAATAATCTCTCCGACATTGCACAAGTACGAATTGAACTTGGTAACGATGAAACACTTGGCATGCGGTACAATACCAACTTGGATACCTGTGAAGAGATGGATGCTCGAATCCAAGTTGACTCTTCATGTTTCGCAACACAAGAAAATGAGAGTTTCGTCATCTACTTCATTGGGAAAATCGGTTGGACTTTTGTAAACTCCGGAATTGATATTGGCCATCTTGAGGTCCAAATTGATGACTACGATGGTACGAGTGAATCCATTTTAGAAGGACAATGGGTTTTGGAGAGGCAAATGTCAATTGATATCGAACCACTTCGGGACGCTGAAGGTCCAGTCCAAGGTGAACTCACATCGGGTTGGAGTATGATTTCAGGAGAATACGTTCAACTGAATGCTACGATTAAACATCTCATCAGCAACTCTTCTTACAACGGATATGTGTCGGTGTTTTGGAGAGGAAAAGTTCAGAATGAATTCTTTTCGAACAGCTTTTCTGCAGAAGTCATCGATGGTCAATTATCCACACAAATCCAAACTCCATTGGGCTCAGGGCTCTGGCACCAAACCACATTGGAAATTTGGGACCCTTATGATGCTGAAAACCTTTTTTCAACCGAATTACCTAACATGAGATTAGATGGGTATGCTCCTGTTTTACTCCCTTCAACATTGACAACTGGTGTATCTCGATATCATTTAGATAATGTCGAAATCGGCGTGAATATAGCAGAAGCAAATTCCTGGACCGATAACCTCACCCTAAACTGTCAGATTCAATCCTTGAACATGGAATGGCCAGTGCTTACACTTAGCCGTGAATCAACAACCATCTTTGATGGTAAAACAATGTTTAGTTTTATCTATAATTTCGCCGAACAAGGTGACCCTTCGACCCTCTCCACACAATCGAACATTGCTTGTTGGGCAAGTGGCAGTGACGATGCTGGATGGGGACTCTCTGCATCAAATGGCAATTCCGCAAACAACCCGTGGCTCATCTCCTCTCTCAGCGACATTGGTCCTGATTTGGCGATCAGTTCAGTGACATTCGAAGGCGACTCAAGCCCAGGTTCAACCTTGCGCCTCGATATGCAAATTTTTAGTTCAGGTGAACTGATTGAAGTCCCTTTCAACATCACGATTAGCATAGTCCAAGATGATGTTTCAACCATTGTTGGGCGGGAATTACTGTCCGGAATCAATGGAAATACTGCAATAAATATTCGTTCAGCACTCACCGTTCCAAACGGTGATTGGACTCTGGTCATCGAAGTCGATGCTGAACAAGATATTTGGGAACTCAGTGAAGTCAACAATATTTGGTCAGAAAACTACTCTAAACAAGAGGACGGTGTATCAGGAACTCTCATTGCAATCTCCACAGGAGGGGGATTACTTCTCGCGATTGGAATCTCAGTTGTCTTACTCCGCAAAAGAAGTCAGGATGAAACCTTCACAGAGGAGCCTTTGGCCGAGAAAAAACCACTCACTGGCCCTCCTTCACGTAAACAAGTTTCAAAGAAGCCGCCATCGAACCTCAAAGGCCCACCTCCTAAAGTTCCCGAGGTTACGCCTTCACCTGAAGTTGAGCCGGCTGTAGCGACACCACAGGGACCTGAAGTTGGTGATTCAGCCTCCGACTATACCCAACTTCCAGGAGGTGGCGAATACCACTACGAGGAGAGCCAAACTTTCTACTCCGGTTTGCTGTGTGGTACATGGAAACAAAATCCGGACAAATCCTTCACACGAATACAATAATGTGAATGCTTAACTTCTTGAGGAGTGGCTGGTTGTTCACTCTATGGCGAGTGAGGATATCGAAGATATTCGACGTGTTCTTGCCATCTGCTTTCGAGACGGTGAATCACTCGGCGCATTAGATATCGAGCGAATACTTTCGTTTGACATGGAATGGGTCGGACCGGATGAAGCAGAGAAAGTAGTTCAAGCACTGATTGGCAAAGGTTGGCTCACAGGTGAGGAAGAGGCACTCACACCTACCGTCTCTCTCATAGGTGTACAATCACCACTCGGATGGTTCCCTCGACCGTCTCGATTACTTCATCCCGTTCTGCCAGAAGGGAACCAACCACTGCCTGTCATGCCTGAATCAAGGTCGGTACCGAAGGCAGCAGTTCCTGTCAAAACAGATTCTTCGCTGCATCTTTCAGATTCCAACGATCCGCGAGCCAAACGTACACAGCGATTATCCAAATTTATCGCGAGGTCATCTGAAATCTCACTTGATGAAGTTGAACGGCGAGCGAAACGCAAGCAACAGGCATTGGGCTATGCCAGCACTTGGATGTGTCTGGCATTGGTTGCACGAGAACAGAACCTTTCAATGAAGGAAATCATTGACGCATTAGCAACCCGTTGATCATCCTTCGATGATTGAACCATCATCTTTTTCCAGAACTTCTTCTTTATTTCGTGCAGAAAGTTCAATCAAAACAGGTAAGAGAAGTAGAGCAAGCAATAAGGAAAAGAAGACAGTGACTGCTGTAATCAATCCAAAGTCTTGGATAACTGGCATTGGTGAAAACAATAAGACAAGGAATCCGAAAGCAGTGGTAAGTGCACTCATAACCAGTGCAACACCTGTCGTTGAAAGGGCAGCACGTAATGCCTCCCAATGAGAATCTCTGCGAGCGAGTTCAACTTCAATACGCCGCCACATGTGAATCGAGTAATCGATTCCAATTCCAATGGTCAAAGCTGTAACCATCACCGTCAAAACATTCCATTTTAATCCGAGTATGAACATTGAGCCCGCAACCCAAAGAGAAGCAAGAGCAACCGGTAGGAGCACTGCTACAGCAGGAATGATACGACGTGTCAAAGCCAACAAGACCAGCATAGATACAAAGAGTGAAATTGCTGTTGATTTGATTTGAGAGGTGTTTAAACCATCGAGGACAGTTTGCAAAATCACAAGATCACCCGTCACATACAATTTAGCATGGTTATCGAGGTTGTAGCGTAGTGTCCCTGGTTCTGAAGTGCTTCCAAGCTGCTCCTCGATGTTGTTGATGACGATGGTCGATTGAGCAGATGTCGAGGCTTCGACACGGATTTCGGTTCTGAAATACTTGATTTCACCCTCTTCCATGTAGACGGTTTGTGCAATTCTTTGCGCCCATGTTTCGCCAGTCAAAACATCAGCAACAGTTTGATTGGTTGAAAGTTCAGAATAGACTGAAGCCAAGTTCAGATCAATTGAGGTATTCTTGACATAGACACCACCTGCATAGACTTCAAGGTTGTGAGATTCACCAAAGGATGGGTCACGCAAAATAGCATCTCGGACCACGACATATGGCCCTTCGTAGGAAGGAGAAGCTGGTGCATTGTCGGTGCCGACAACATCGTGATTCGTTTCTAAGTCCTTGTGGAGGCCTCTTAATTCATTCAGCATCAATGAATCACCAGGGATGTTCGAAGAAGCATTGAGAGGTTCGAAAAGAATGTAAATCAATTTCCAACCCGCACTGTCGTAACTTTCCGACATCTCTTCTCGCACTTGCATGATTTCCATATCAGGGTCGACGAAGTCTGCGAGATCAAAATCTGTTTCCAGTGAGGTTGCACCAAAGATTGAGATACCGGAAATTAAAATCGTCACCAAGATGACTGT
>Ga0308019_10000497_pt1 | contig 24910 bp, 24 predicted proteins | sample Neamet284_FD_203135 | JGI IMG/M metagenome (GOLD analysis project Ga0308019, IMG submission 203135) | Marine microbial communities from water near the shore, Antarctic Ocean - #284 | ecosystem: Environmental > Aquatic > Marine > Unclassified | place: Southern Ocean | collected 2014-10-01 | reverse complement strand
CAACAATGGACGCAGTCTGAGTTTCTCCACGCCATGAATTTTCAATAAGAATACCAGAGATTTTTATAACCTCAGCATCTTTAGATAAAACGATGTCGTTTGGCCATTTTATATGAAAATCTGACGCACTAACGCCCTCTATAAAAGAGCAATCTCTTATTCCTTCTAGTACGCCTAACGCGATGGCCATATTGAACATAGCAGGAGCAGCTGTTATGTTTTTTATTATATAGCTCAGGTTTAGATTTTTGCCTGGGGAGGTGTGCCATCTCCGTCCCATTTGACCTTTCCCCATCGTTTGATGGTCAGCTACAATAAACAGTTCAGAGGGAGTGTCAGCTTTTCGGAGCAATTCAATCGCGTAATCGTTTGTACTGCTTACAGTTGTGAGTCGGATAAGCGGGTAGACCCCCCTGTTAGTTGTTATTTTGCTAATGTTTCCTATATCGGTTGTCATCACTTGCAAAAGTAGTAACTTTGTGGACTTAAATTTTTGCATGAAAAAATCGACTATTACCGACACTGATATTCTGCTAGACGCAGTTATTAAGGGTCTCGAAGATGTTAAAGGTCACGAAATCTCTGTTATTGATTTACGTGAGATTCACAATTCTATTGCCTCTTATTTTATTGTTTCCCATGGAAATAGCCATACTCAAGTTGAAGCTTTAGCTGCTTCAGTTGAAAAAGTTGTTTTCGAAGCGATTGGTGAAAAGCCAGTGAGCGTTCAGGGATTAAGAACGGGTGTTTGGGCTATAGTAGACTATTTTGATATTGTAGTGCACGTGTTTCACAAAGATGCGAGAAGTAGATTTGCACTTGAGGAATTGTGGGGTGATGCTGCGATTACCAAACATGAATATGCCGCTGAAGAATTAACTAACAACGCGGAAGTATGAGTGAGAATAAGAAAAAACCTTCGACTGCTAAAAAGTCTTCCGCGAAGAAAAAGTCTATATCGAACACCTCTATTCCTAAGAAAAATTCTGGTAAAAACGTAAATTTTTATTGGATTTATGCTGTTGTAGGTGTTTTGTTGCTTGGTATGATTATGCTTAACTCCGATGGTGGTGGAAGTGAAATCCAGTTTTCAGAGTTTAAATCTTATGTTGAGTCAGGTGATGTTGATCACGTGATACATGATGGTCATGTGTACAAAGTTTTTTTAACTGAATCTGCGAAAGAAGATTTAGTAGGTTCTAGTGAAGACGATTCACAAGGGATTATGGGGTTGTATGCTGGTCCTGATGTTTGGTTTTCAATGCCTCCAGGCGATAGCTATACAGAAGATTACAAGCAGCTGACAGATTTAAACAATGTAAACTCTAAGTATGAGCCAGTAAATGAATGGGGACAGCAAATGTTCTCATGGATTTTCTTCCTCGTAATTATGGTCGTCGTTTGGATGTTCATTATGAAACGTATGAGTGGAGGAGGTTCTGCAGGTAATCAAATATTCAGCATAGGGAAGTCAAAGGCGAAGCTTCATGAGAAGGGAAACGCTACAGATATTACATTCAAGGATGTAGCTGGGGTTGATGAGGCAAAGGAGGAGCTTGAGGAGATTGTCGATTTTCTTATGAGACCCTCTAAGTATACTAAGTTGGGGGCTAAGATTCCCAAAGGAGCACTTCTTGTAGGGCCTCCTGGAACGGGAAAAACATTATTAGCTAAAGCTGTTGCAGGTGAGGCGAAGGTGCCTTTTTTCAGTTTAAGTGGTTCAGATTTTGTTGAGATGTTCGTAGGTGTTGGTGCTTCAAGAGTACGTGACCTGTTTAAGCAAGCTAAAGAAAAGGCTCCCTCGATTATCTTTATTGATGAAATAGATGCAATAGGAAGAGCTCGTGGGAAAAATGCGAATTTTAGCTCAAATGACGAAAGAGAAAACACCTTAAATCAGTTACTAACTGAGATGGATGGGTTTGGTTCTAACAGTGGAGTTATTATCATAGCTGCCACAAATAGAGCAGACGTGTTAGATAAAGCCCTACTTAGAGCTGGGCGTTTCGACAGACAAATTTATGTGGATATGCCAGATGTTAATGAGCGCAAGGCAATTTTCAAAGTTCATCTGAAGCCTATTAAAACGGACAAGACAATTGATATAGATCTTCTGTCTAAGCAAACGCCAGGGTTTAGTGGTGCTGATATTGCTAATGTGTGTAATGAAGCAGCTTTGTTTGCTGCGAGGAAAAGAAAAAATTCAGTGAGTCATACTGATTTCAATGAAGCTGTTGATAGAATTGTTGGAGGTTTAGAAAAGAGATCTCGCGTGATTTCTGATACAGAAAAGAAGACGATTGCTTTCCATGAAGCGGGTCATGCTATTGTGAGTTGGTTGTTGAAATATGCTTCTCCGCTTATGAAGGTCAGTATCATTCCAAGGGGTAAGAGTCTTGGAGCGGCTTGGTATTTACCACATGAGCGCCAGATTACGACAACAGAACAGATTTTTCACGAAATGTGTGCCACTATGGGTGGACGTGCGGCTGAAAAAATAATGTTTAATAAAATCTCCACTGGAGCTTTAAGTGATCTTGAGAAAGTAACGAAGCAAGCCCAGGCAATGGTTACAGTTTACGGTCTGAATGACAGGATTGGAAATATCAGTTATTACGACTCTCAAGGAGAACAATCTTTTACAAAACCATATTCTGAAGCTACGGCTCGTATAATCGACGAGGAAGTGAGTAAAGTGATAGAACAGGCCTATGCAAAGGCACAAGAAATTCTAAACTTAAATAAGAATAAACTGACAGAACTCGCTGAAGCTCTTCTTAAAGATGAGGTGATTTTTAAAGTTGACGTTGAGAGAATTTTAGGACCAAGACCTTTTGATGAAGAAGAGGTGGGAGTTAAGTTGATTGAAGAAACACCTAAAGTTGTCGCCAAGGTGAAAAAGAAACCTAAGTCTGAATAATGCACGGCTGGTTTGCTGTTTTTTCTGACTCTTTCGCTCCTGGCGTAGAAATGCGTAAGCAAATCCTTATTGATTCTGAGATACCTTGTGTAATTATGAATCGCCAAGACAGTAGTTATTCTGGAGTTGGTTTTGCTTCAATGGAAGTCCAGCTTTTGGTGCCAGAAGATTTTGTGGAAAAGGCCAAAAACCTCTTGCAGTTATGAATGAATTAATCACTCGCAGCTTAACTGGGGTAGTATTCGTTTCTATCGTTGTTTTCGCTACTACTTTTGATTTAATTTCTGCTTCTATTTTGTGGGCCGCTGTTTTAATTCAGGGTTTAAAAGAGTACAAGAAGTTAAATGGATCTTCACTGGGTTATTTTCTAATCACAATTGCTGTTGTTTCTTTGTGGGGGATGGGACGACCCTTTGATTCTTGGATGGGATTCATTTCGTATTACAGAGGATGGGATGTGGTGGCTTTTTTAACTTGGATTTGGGCGAATGACACCTGTGCTTACATTGGTGGGAGGATATTCGGAAGGAAGTTTATTAAAAGAGGACTTGCTCCTAAAGCATCCCCTAACAAGTCTTGGGAAGGAGCTTTCGTTGGAGCAGTAGGAGCAGCTTTCGTAGGGTGGCTTTGGTTGGGAAATGAAGGTGCTTTGCTGGGTCTTTTGACGGGCATGCTTTCTACTCTAGGTGATCTAGTCCAAAGCGCATTGAAAAGACGTGCCGACGTAAAAGACAGTGGAACTTTATTGCCTGGACACGGTGGTGTTTTAGATAGATTTGATGGGCTTCTGATTGCAGCCCCTGTAGTATTAATCATTAGATTGTATATATTATGACATTACATAGGGAAGGTTTTGTTCCATTGGGTTTTGTGCTTGGTGTTTCAGCTTTGATTTTAACTCTGTTATACTATCTCGAGGTTCCGGAATTTATTATGTGGATGGTTGGGTCTTGCTCTGCAATCACATTCATATTATTCGCTCAATTTTTTAGAATTCCACATAGAACTCCTTCTGGAGGTGTCGGAGACGTGATCTCTCCCAGTGATGGGAAAGTCGTAGTCATTGAGAGGGTGAAAGAGACCGAATATTTCAAGGATGAACGTATTCAGGTGAGTGTTTTTATGAGCCCATTAAATGTTCATTGTCAGTGGGCCCCAATGGCTGGACTTGTTAAGTACGCAAAATACCATACAGGAAAATATCTTGTGGCATGGCATCCCAAGAGCAGCATAGAAAACGAACGAACGACTCTCGTAGTAGAAGGAGAATGTGGTGAGGTTCTTTTCCGTCAAATTGCAGGTGCAGTAGCTCGCCGAATTCGCTACTATATCAAGCCTGGACAAACATTAATCAAAGGAGAGGAAGTCGGATTCATAAAATTCGGTTCTAGAATTGATTTATATCTCCCTCTTGATGCTGAGATTCTTGTTAAGTTAGATGATAAGGTAACTGGACGTGAAACAGTTATTGCAACCTTAAAGAGGTTGTGAATATTAGTTTTCTACTATAAATTATGGTAGAGTGGTTGTAATTGATTAGTTTGGACTTCTAAATTCAGATTAACAATCTATTTGTGAAACAAACTTTACTTTTTTCTAGACTTGCATTTGACTAATTTCTCAGACAGTGACTTTACTCTCGGTACAGCCGAGAGTTTAACTGGCGGAGCTATCGCAAAAGCGATTAGTTCCGTTCCAGGCTCTAGTCGTTATTTCCGTGGTGGTGTTGTTGCCTATGCTGCTGATGTAAAGTGCTCTCTATTAAATGTTCCCTCTTCAACCATTGAGCAACATGGCGTCGTTAGTTGTGAAGTTGCAGAGTCTATGGCTCTGGGATGTAGAGATCTTCTCAAGGTTGACTTTGCAATTGCAACTACGGGAATAGCCGGGCCATCAGGTGGTACAGCTTTAACTCCTGTAGGTACAGTTTGCTTTTCAGTAGCCGGGCCAAATGGTTGTAAATCTTGGATTCAATATATTGAAGGGGGTCGGAGTGAGGTGGTTGAAGCGTCTGTTGAGAAGGGACTTCAATATTTAAAAGAATCCTTGAAGAGTTTTGCTGCTAGTGTTGGTAGATAGAGAAAAAAGTCGTTTCTTTGCACTCCTAAATTTAGTGTCATGAGCCGTATTTGTCAGATAACAGGAAAGAAAGTAATGTTTGGAAACAACGTTAGTCACTCTAACGCAAAGACCAAGCGTCGTTTTTACCCGAACCTACAACGCAAGCGTTTTTATATCTCTGAAGAAGATAGATGGGTAACTCTACGAGTTTCTGTTGCTGCTATGCGTACTATTAATAAGATAGGTTTACTGGCTGCTATGAACCGTGCTAAAAGCGCAGGGCTCTTAGTCGAAAAAGCGTAACATTTATTTTACTTAGAACTTAACTTAAGCATATACTTAGGAGTTACTTCAGTATTTGCTCAAGGATTTGCTCAAGTTTTTACTGAAGTTTTTACTTAAAAGAATAAACTTTAAGATATTAAAAAAGGCCCGCTACTACAGCGGGCCTTTTTAATGAATGATATTTAGAACTCCTAGTTTCCTCCTAGAATTAATGGCAGTCCGTTTTCGCCCGATCCTATAACAACAACTTTAGCGTTGTTGCTGCTTGCGAGTACTGTTGTTGCCTCGATGCCCTTCCACTGAAGTAAATCGTCGGATATGCTCTGAGCTACGATGTTCTGGAAATCGCGAATACCTTCCGCTTCAATTCTTTGACGATCAGCTTCTTTTCTTGCTTTTTCGATGCGGAATTCGTACTCTAATGACTCTTGCTCTTGTTGTAGCTTACGTTCGATCGCTTGCTCAAGTGTTAGAGGAAGCTCGATGTTTCTAATCAGAACATCGTTTAGTTGAATGTAGTTGTTAGAAAGTTTTTCAGACAATCGCGTTTCAATCTCTAACTGAATTTCTTCACGCTTGGTGGTGTTGAATTCTTCAGGTAAGTATTGTGCGATAACTTCCCTTGCGACAGACCTCATAGCAGGCTGGATGACCTTCTCTTTATAGCGAGACCCACGTTCAGTCTCTAGATATCCAAGTTTGTTATAAACGGGTTGGTAAAAGACCGTCATGTCCATCTTAATCTTTAGGAGATTCGATGACAAAACTTCAAGGTTTTCAAAAAGCTCTTGCTGGCGTATTTCGTACTCATAGATTTTATCCCATGGAGCCTTTATATGAAATCCACTTTTCATAGCTGGAGCTTCTGGGTTTACTCCGTTTCCGAAAGTATGAAAAATTAATCCACCGTGACCTGATTGAATGGTTACTGTGAGTGAGCTCCAAAGTAAAATTACTGGGAGAACAACTAAAGCTGCAATGACGATTAGTCGTATGCGTTTCTTTTCTTCGTCTGTTGGTATATTCATAATTTATCTATTAATGGTTTTAAAATTTTCAATGTTTTCTACAGGAATTAATATCCCCCTTGCCTCCTTCGGATGACCCATTCTAAAGTTAATGCTCCAAGTATAAGCCAAACTAGAATGTCGTAACGAATAAGTTCCTGCCTTTCAGTATATTCATGTACAATATCTCGAAGTTCAATATTCTCTAAGACACTTGTTAATTCTGCTTCTGCAATAGTTCCAAGGAACAGGCCTCCAGATTTCTGACTAAGTCTCTTTAAAAGACCATGGTCAGCAGCCGATGAAGTTTGTTCAGCCTTAAGTTCAACAACGTTAAATTCACCCCTTAACTCTCTGACCTCTGAGTCTAAGACACAATGTGATTCCCACGTATAGGTTCCAGGTGTAAACCTACCACAATTCAGGGAGTAGTAATTGTTTTCAGTAGTAAAGTAAAAATCCAATTCCTGTCCATCCTTGTCCAAGATGGATAATTCCACATCTACGTCTGTTGTAGGATTAAGCGAAGCGTCATAAACTTGCGCAGTAAATTTTACTCTTTCGTCTTCGAACAATTTGTGAGGGGCCTCTATTCTAAATCGCCTAACATCATCTCTGCTTGATAGGTATTTAATAGAGTTGTTGATTAAATCATCGAATGCTTCAAAATTTTCATCTTTCATAAAACTCTCCATCCTCCATCTCCAAATCCCATCTCCTAAGATTACTCCGCTTCTCCTTCCTGCTGCGTCTTTATTGAACGCCCACAAAGGCCAAACAGTTTCAAGCGAACCGAGCTTCTTATAAAGCAATACGTCTAAAGATTTCTTTGCTTCAACCTTCCCTAAAACAGAGTTTAATGGCGGCATGTATGAAAGCTTACTTTCAAGGGACTTGTCAATTGAAAATAAAGCAAACTCGTCATTCACACTTCCGCCCACACTTTCTGAGAGGTCAGATGTCTCATAGATTATCCCCGTTCTTTCTAACGGAAGTTGTCTCCAATCCACACTCGCTCCACCGATAAATAACATTGGAACGTCTTGTGCAATAGCTTCTCCAACGATTACAGGTAGGGGTGCTTGAGGGTTCGGTAGGTTGTGAAGAATCATGATGTCGTATTCGGGCATCTCTTCATTTTGATTTAAATCGTTTGCCCAAACAACTTCCACTTCTTGATGTTTGTTGCTTTGTGCAGCATTCTTTATAGCTGCGACATCCGGGTGTGGAGCATCAGCAACAATTAAAACGCGCCTTTTGCTTTCAAGAATATCAATAATGGCAGTACGGGAATTGTTGGACAACAAGTCCTCATCAGAGGTCTCTGCCCTTGAGATGACCCGTATTTTTAGAGCACCAACCTGATCAGCTCTTATTGTGAATTTGTGGCTTTTCGAATCGACTTCGGATTCACTCATCCAAACTACTTCGTCTCGTTTCTCCCCATTAATCAATATGGTGGATTTAATATTCTTCCCTTTAAAGCCTCGAGAATGTAGTCTAACCTCCACAGGAAAGTCATTCCCCAAGTAGGCTACATTGTTACAGATTAAATCTACAACCTTTAGATCTTTAATGTTTGTTGTGTCTCCGCTTCCCACAAAGAAATGTGGAGCGTTCATGAACTGGGAGCTAAACTCCGGATTGTGCCCCCGATTTGAAAGCCCGTCAGTTGTGACAATTACTGCTGCAACATTTTTATGAGAAAAAAGATCTCGCACACCTTCAATTGCACCAGCTAAATCTGTTCTTGGAGAATCAAACTTAAGCGTGTCTTCGATTGTAGATACTGAGGATAGGCTCTGGAGTTGTGTCCCGAAAACAAAACTCTGGGTGTCTATTCCTCGTGTGTTAAAAAACTCGGGAAGCTCTTTAATCCACGTCTGTAATTCAAGTTTCTTTGCGGTACTATCTTTCCCCATCCATTGTGATGAAGTACCGTCGTGAACTAAAATTATTTTTGAAGGTTCTGCTTCTCGACTTAGAGATTTTATCAAAGGCTCTAAGAGAAGAAAACATAATGTTGCAATAATCAAAAACCTTAACGTTCCTAATCCCCAACGTAACCAAGGTTGTAAAGGTCTGTCAGACCCCGTGGCATACCTGAGTAAAGCAAGGCCTAATGCAACACACCCTCCTAGAATCCATTTCCAAAGTGGAGCGTTTACCTGAATATCACTCAATAAATCGTACATCAAAAATCCTTATGCAGTGATCATTCCACCACAAACATTCAACGTTTGACCTGTTACATACGAGGACATGTCGCTGGCTAAGAAAATGCATGCATTCGCAACATCCTCAGGTGTTCCTCCTCTTTTTAAAGGGATAGAGTTACGCCAACCTTCCACAGTGTCCGAGTCTAACTTCGCCGTCATTTCTGTTTCTATAAATCCCGGTGCTATAGCGTTACATCGAATGTTGCGCGAGCCGAGCTCAAGAGCAATAGATTTGGTAAAACCAAGTATCCCGGCTTTGGATGCGGCGTAGTTAGCTTGGCCTGCATTGCCTTGAACGCCTACAACCGAACTTATATTTATGATAGAGCCAAATCGAGCTTTTAACATCGTTTTGAGCACGGATTTCGTGAGGTTAAAGCAGCTCTTGAGGTTTACGTTAATAACGCGATCCCATTGTTCTTCGGACATTCTCATTAGCAAAGTATCGTCCGTAATTCCCGCGTTATTTACGACAATGTCTATTGTGCCGAAGGCCTCTAAAACTTCTTTTACGAGAGATTCAGCATCGGCCATTTTCGAAGCGTCAGATTTGAACCCTTTCGCAACCCCTCCACTGGCTGTAAGTTCTTTTTCAAGCTCTATAGCTTTCTCCTCAGAGCTGCGGTATGTAAACGCTACGGTAGCTCCTTGAGCTATGAATGACTTGGCGATAGATTTACCTATGCCTCTTGAAGCCCCTGTGATTATTGCGATTTTGCCTTGTAATAACATGTTTATTCTGGTAAAATATTTGCTGCCTGAGCGATCATCTCGGCAATGTCTTGTACATCAATTGTACTTGATTTTTCTGCGGACTTCACACCATCTGTCATCATGGTGTTGCAGAATGGACATCCGGTTGCAACCACGCTTGCTTTCGTCTCGAGAACATCTCCAGTACGCTCGTCGTTGATTTCCTTGTTTCCCTTTTCTGCTTCTTTAAACATTTGTGCTCCACCTGCTCCACAGCATAGACCTTTTGATCTACAGCGCTTCATCTCCACGAGCTCTGCATCGAGGGCTTCGATCACAGATCTGGGAGCATCGTACTCACCATTTCCTCTACCTAAATAGCATGGGTCATGGAAGGTTATTCTCTTTCCTTTGAATGGGTGGTCGTCAGCAAGAGTTAGTTTTCCATCTGCAATTAATGTTGCGATAAACTGACTGTGATGCATAACTTCATATTTACCCCCGAGCTCAGGGTATTCATTCTTCATTATATTAAAGCAGTGAGGACAGCCCGTAACGATTTTTTTTATTCCGTAGCCGTTGAGGACGGAAATGTTTGCAGCAGCTTGCATTTGAAATAAAAATTCGTTTCCAGCACGCTTTGCAGGATCACCTGTACAGCTTTCTTCTGCACCGAGTACAGCAAAACTAGTTTCAGTATGATGTAGTATTCTAGCAATTGCTTTGGTGATGCTTTTTGCTCGATCATCAAAACTACCAGCACAGCCAACCCAGAAAAGGACATCAGGAGCTTTTCCCTCGGCGGTCATTTCCGCCATTGTAGGAACTTTAAAAGTATTCATTGTTTATGCGTCTTTAATCCAATCTCCTCTGCTCGCTGCAGGAAAAGCCCATGGAGCACCGTTATTTTCAATATTGTTAAACATAGTAGTTATGGGTTCAGGAGCTTTGCTGTCCTCCATAATGAGGCTTCTGCGCATATCTAAGATGATTCCCATGGGACTGATATTTATAGGGCAGGCATCCACGCATGCTTGGCATGAGGTGCAAGCCCAAAGTTCTTCTTCAGAAATATAGTCCCCCAATAGTTTCTTTCCATCTTCTTTAAACTCACCGGAATTGGCATCTCTATTTTCTCCGATCTCATCCATTCTGTCTCGACAGTCCATCATGATCTTCCTAGGCGACAATTCTTTTCCTGTATTGCTTGCAGGACAAACTGAAGTGCACCTTCCACACTCCGTACATGAGTAGGATTCCATAATCTGTTTCCAACTTAAATCGGCTCCGTCTTTTACACCAAAACATGGAGGATCCTCAACTTCTCCTTCTGGCAATGGGGCAGGTGTAGCGTAAGGATCTGCAGTTGGGTCCATCATCAGATCCACCTCTTTTTTTACAGATGCCATGTTGTCCAACTTCGCACTTACGTCAAGATTAGAATAATAAGTGTTCGGGAAAGCGAGTAAAATATGAAAGTGTTTCGAGTAGGGAACGTAAACCAGAAATGATAGAACTCCCGCAATGTGGAACCACCAAAATCCGCGTTCAGCAAAGACGAGTCCCACATCGCTAAGGCCAACATAAAGAGGCGTGAGGTATTGGCTTATAGGAAAGCTGCCTGCTACAGTGTAGTGCTCAAGTCCTCTTTCCATAGCAATTGCGTCAGTAGCATTCATGCTTAGAAAAGCGAACATGAGTAAAATCTCTGCAACCAAAATGATGTTCGCATCGAGCGACGGCCAACCACCCATTTCCTTTGATTTAAATCGGGCCAAACCGATCACGTTTCTTCGTATTAAAAATATAGCGCAAGCAACAAGAACTCCCAAGGCAAGAAATTCAAAGGCCCCAATTAAGAAATCGTAAATAGGCCCCAAAAAAGAAAATATACGATGTGTGCCAAGTATTCCATCAATCACAATCTCGAGCATTTCGAGATTTATAATAACAAATCCAACATAGACAAATATGTGTAGAATGCCGGCTACGGGTCGAGCGACCATCTTGCTTTGGCCAAGAGCTACAAGTGCCATTGTCTTCCAGCGCTCAGCTTTTCGATCAGATAAATCAACATTTCGCCCCATATTAATATTGCGAACGACAAACGCAATACGGCGTGCAAAAAGAGAAATTCCCAGCCCCAACATCAAGACAAAAAGAAACTGTGAAATCATTGTGTTTTCAGTCTTTTATTGTTGTTTCTCAATTTCCTCACGAATCATCTTCTCCATTCGTTTGAGATCACCTTTAGACATTTTTGCATCTTGTTTTCTCCCGAAAAGACTCACCCGAACATACTTCCAAGGGTTCAGCTGTAAATCGTCTAATAGCTCTTGTATTTCTATGTTCGATTCTACCAACCCATTGTAAAGTGAATCATCAACCATTAATTTACCCAAGGTGCCTTCACCATTGTTAATGCGTTTAGTCATCGTGGTGATTTCTTCCATAGCTCTGTCAGCTTTGGCCATAGTTGTAGCAATATCTACTGTAACTAAGGAGTCGCTGAGGTCAGAAAAATTAGTGATTATGTTTGTAATCTTTTTATTATTATTGCTAAGATTCATCGCTAAATAATCAACATTAGACATGACTCTCGTAAACACAATGGCATTCTCCTCAACAAGACCGTCAAGACTTTTAGCTGTGTTTTCAATTGTTCTGAGCGTTCGCTGCATGCTCTCAAATGCTGATGGGAGGCCCTGTGTAGCATCGTCTTCAAAAACCGCCTTCATATTTAATAGGATATCGTCAACCCCTTTAATCAGCTCCTCAGTTTTACGCCTAAGTGGTTCTAATTCCTTTCTTACAGCAGCAGAGATGTCCATCTCAACTGAAGAAAGTAGAGTGTCTCCATCCTGAATAAAAACATCGGTTATGCCAGGCTCAATCTTGATCGCTTTTGTGCCAAAAAGGTCGGAAGAGAAGATTTTAGCATCTGAGTCAATCGGAATTTTAAGTTTAGACTTTTCAATCGCAAACTCTACAAGTAATGCTCCATTCCCATCCTCTAGAAATTGAACGTTCGTAACCTGTCCAACTTTAAAGCCATTCACAAGAACTGGGTTCGAGACTGCAAGACCCTCAATCTTTTCATAAATGGCAAATAAATGAATTTGTTTACTTAGTGGGTTAAATCCCTTTAGGTAGTTCAGTCCTGTAATAAGTAGAACTACTCCTAAGATCATTAGGGTACCAATTTTAAATTCTTGTGAAACTATATTTCGTTTTACGTCTTTACTCAAGGTGTTAGTTTTCAGTGCTTATACTAGACATCGGGACGCGAGATCCATTTTTGAAGGCTGCTACAAAAGCTCCGTTAAAACCTTGCTCTCGCAGTTCTCTTTTTCTATTGTGAGCTTCTTCAGTTTGTCTAAATTTCCCCACTGTGTATTTATATAAATCACCACTAAGATACATGTCCACGTCGTGAAGACCTCTAAAAATTGAAGAGGATTTATCAAGTTGAATAGGAGAAGATGCTATTTGCACTTTAAACCACACGCCATCAGTAGTTTCGCTGTTGTTGTTTGGTTCCAGACTCTCCTCCTGAACCCCTATTTCTAAGCCCTGAGCTACTCGATAATCTCTAAACGCTCTGTATAGAGCAGAGGCCATATATTCTTGGCCCTCTTTGCTGACTAAGAAATCTTCCTCATTTGGGTTGGTTAAAAATCCGAGTTCAACAAGAACGCTTGGCATAGAGGTAAATGAAATCACATAGTATCCAGCTTGTCTCACCCCCCTGTCTTTTCTTCCTACTCTGTCACGAAATTGATTTTGAATAAGTGACCCGAGTAAGAGAGAGTTGTCTAAAAATATATTTTGGCGTAAAGAAAGTGCAATGTATGTGTCCGGGTCATTTGGGTCAAACCCATCGTAATCTTCCTCATAATTATCCTCTTTATAAATACTAGCATTCTCCCGCATAGCACTTTTAAGACTGGCTTCAGTTTTATGCATTCCCATGACATAAGTGCCACTTCCAAGAGCATTTGCGGATGAAAATGCGTCGCAATGAATTGAAATAAAAACATCAGCCTCCGAGTTGTTCGCAATTTTTACTCGGGTTGAGAGTTTGGGGAATGAATCGTCTGTTCTTGTTAGGATCACTTTCACATCGGGCATCTTTTCACCGATATATGCCGCAAGTTTATTTGATACAGCTAACGTAATGTCTTTTTCAGTTGAAGAATATCTGCCAGTGCCTAAATTACCTGGATCTTTCCCCCCATGGCCCGCATCAATCACCACAACCATAGTTGGTTTAATGGGGGTAAATGCAGCAATTGCAAAAACTGCAACAATTGCTAACGCAAGAGCCGTGGGTTTAAGTAGCTTTGAGTGTTGTTTTATATGCTTCATGGCTTACCCCGAAATTAAAGGAAATACACGTGGATTTAGGTTAGGAATGTTCTTCCTTTTCCTGATACTTGTGTTGAAAAACGAGACTTTGTCAGGACAGGATGAATCTATGACATATTCTGCTTCAGATAGCATCGTTATGATCGTGGATAGCAACCTGGTACTGTTGTTTGGGGATGTGATTATCAAGAGTGGGGATGTGGAATTGACAGCGGATAGAGTGGTTTACAAGACTGATATACGAGAAGCTTGTGCATTTGGAACGCAAGATTCATTGGGAAATTGGACAGGTCGCCCAGTTTTTAAACAGGGATCATCTGTTTTCACCCAAGATCAGTTGTGCTACAACTTCAATACAGAAAAAGGATTTAGTCATCACGCGGTAACAACTGAAGGCGAGCTGGTTTTTCATGCAGAAAGTTCTAAACGTCTGCCCGGAGATGCAATCCATGTCCAAGATGGAAAGTTCACAACGTGTAATGCAGACAACCCGCATTTCCATTTCCACTTATCTCGTGCGATTCTCTACCCAGACGAAAAAGTAATCTCCGGGCCTTTATATATGAAATTTAGGAAAATACCAACTCCACTTGCTCTGCCCTTCGCGTGGTTTCCTTTAAATCAAGAAAAGAGATCTCATGGACTCCTGCTTCCCAGTTACGGAGATGGGGGTACGTTGGGCTTTTTCCTCAAGGATTTAGGGTACTATTTACCCCTGGGAGAGCATTGGGATACAAGATTGCTTTTTGATTTATATTCTGGTGGTACTTGGGCTATGAAAAATGTATCACAATACAATTACAGGTATAAATCTAGCGGAAATTTCACACTTAGTTACAACAGAAGGATTTCTGGATTTGATGGGTTTCCTGGTTTTGCAAAAGAAAACAACTTCTTTGTGAGGTGGTCTCATACACAGGACACGAGGTCAAGACCCAACCAAAGATTTTCAGCATCTCTGAATTTCGGTTCTTCAGATATTTTCCAAGAAAACCTAAATTCCAGTATGGAAGATTTTCTTTCGAATACTTTCCAGTCCAGTTTACAATGGAGTTACACATCTCCAAGATCTCCTTTCTCGTTTACAACAAGCGCGAGACATTCTCAAAACTCTCTTACCGGAAATGTGTCCATGACATTACCTTCTGCTACTGTTACCATGAGTCGAAGGTCAATAAGTGATCTCTTAAATTTAGATCAAGGAAGGAGTAAAGTATTAGATGGTATTTCCATGAGTTATAACTCACGTTTCGAGAATGTAGCCCAAATCCCAGATTCGTCACTGGCCTCTTTTGATTTTTCATCAATGGAAATTAAGAGTGGTCTTAAGCACAGTATTTCTGCTTCGTCAAGTGGTTCACTCGGTTTCATCACCTTTTCACCATCATTTCAGTATGATGAGTTTATGGGATTTTCTGAGCTGTCTAAATCACTGTTATATGATATCGATGGTGATTTCATTGAGCAGATAGATACAGTTTCGGGTATGATGACTGATAGGAATTGGAGCGCTTCATTAAGCGCAAACACAAGGTTTTATGGAATGTATACTTTTGCGGAAAAACGTCGTTTAAAAGCCTTGAGACACGTTCTATCTCCTAGTGTTTCAATGAGCTACACCCCTGAGCGCACTCGTTCTCAAATCGCTGTTTTAGATGATGAGTCGCTTTCGTGGAACCCTTGGGAACTCAATCGGTTTGCCCCATCAGACATTCGTGAGTCTGGAGCAGTTAACTTTTCTTTAGGCCAAAATTTAGAGGCCAAAATCTGGGATTCATCCTTAGAAAAAGTAAAGAAGGTGAAAATAATTGACAACTTTTCTTCTTCGATGAGCTACAACTTCTTAGCCGATTCACTCCAGCTTTCAGACATCACTTCAAGAGGCTTTACAAGCCTGTTTAACAAGGTAAACTTAAACTATACCTCCACACACACAGCTTATGCGCAAGACAAGACGGGAGCTACAGTTTCTACATTCTTAGCCTCAAGTGGCTCAAGTGCTGAGATTCTCAGACTTAAAAGAGCAACTGCTTCAGTGGGGACATCCTTCAAAGGTGGAACTGAAGGTGGTTACCCCTGGAATGCACGATTTGACTACACGATGAATCTCTCGAAACATTTTGATACTTTACTGCAGTCAAATACATCGGAAATAACTCATGGTATAGCCATGAGAGGAGGGGTAAAGCTGTTTTCAAAGTGGACATTTGATGTCACCACAGGGTACGATTTGAGATACAAAGAATTTACACCAACTGTTATCAATGTCCATTGGGATCTACATTGTTGGGAACTCACATTTAATTGGATTCCTATTGGAGTGAGGCAAAGTTTTGCCATTAGACTCAATATAAAATCTACACTTTTAAAAGATATTAAATTAGAGGCCAGAGGAAGTAACGGTGAGTTTTTATTCTAATGTTAAGAACTAAGTTCTAGTTTCAAGATCGAGTTTTTGCGATCACTGAAATTTCAATACGGGCATTTTTAGGAAGAGCAGCGACAAAAACGGCTTCTCTTGCCGGATATGGTTGAGGTATAATTTGAGAGTATGTTAAATCCATTCCAGAATAATCTTCGGTATTTATCATGAAGACTGATGTCTTGACGATATCTCCCAAATGGAGTCCTGCTCCTTTGAGAATCTGCCTTACATTTTCAAGACATTGTTTAGTGGCTTCTTCAATACTAGATTCAACTAAGTCCCCCGTTGCTGGATTTTGAGGTATGCACCCACTAACAAAGATGAGTTCTCCTGCTTTTACGGCTTGAGAATAAGATGCTACAGGCTTTGCTGCGTCGTCTGAGTGAAAATGTTGTGACATTGAAATGAACTTAAAGATATTTTTACCGCTAATTTGCATCAATTTCTACAAAATGAACGTTTTACTCTTCGATAATCACGATTCTTTCTCTTGGAATCTTTCTCATGACCTTGAGAGAGCAGGAGCGAGTGTAGTGGTTGTAAGACCTGAGGCGCTGGAAATAGATGTTGACAAAGTACTTGAGCCTTTCGATGCGATCGTATTGTCTCCTGGTCCAGGTATGCCTTCAGAGGCTCCGGGTTTAATGGATGTGCTCGCGTCTGCTGTCAAGTTAGGGAAACCAGTCTTAGGTGTGTGTTTAGGACTTCAGGCAATTGTTGAATTTTTTGGTGGAGAGTTAGAGAACATGAATGAAGTCCTTCATGGTCGAGTGGGCGTTTTGGAAATAGTTGAACCCTGCGATATTTTCGAAAACATTCATTCAGGTTGCGAAGTGGGCCATTACCACAGTTGGTGTGCAATAGAAGAGACACTTCCATCTGATTTATCTGTGCTGGCGAGAAGTCATTCAAAAATCGTACTTGCTATTTCACACAAGACTATGCCCATTGTTGGTTTACAATTTCATCCAGAATCGATACTAACCACCGACGGACGATTGATGTTAAAGAATTGGGTGAATAGTATTTAATCCATTTTTTTGATTTTGTAAGGACAGAAGTGGAGATCATAAAAAAAGCCCCAACGAATTCGTTGAGGCTTTGATTATAAAACTTAATTCTAGTTTTGAGATGCTTCTGTAGATTACTTCAGTTTATTCATCTCTGCTTCAAAAGTTTCCTTGAAGTTTTCGTAGTTGTATTCAGCCATGATGCGCTCGTCTTTAGCGAGTCTTTCATTGTAAGCTTGAGCGATCCCTTCACCACTTAGCTCTATGGCGATGTAACTAACGAAAGCTCCATCAGTTTTTTGAGTTAATTTTTCGCAGATAATAATCGCACCTCTGAGTTCCTGCTCAACAACTGTACGAGCCATGTCATTGAAAGTCTCTGTCACCTCTTCTTTGTTGTTAAAACTTGTAGAGTTTACATAGTTGTCGGTAACGATAGAGAGTGTGGCAGAGATAGATCGTGCAAGACGATTTTCTACATTTGACCTAGACATTTTCTTTGCCGTTTCACGACTTAAGCTCTCTCCTGTAGAAGTGGCTCTAAAATGCTTGCTGTCAGAATTGTATTCAGATCCTGTACAATACTCTATAATTTCAACCTCCCCATTTTGAGAAGGCGTAATGGCTTGGTTTCCTTTGCAACCCGTAAGGCCAAAGATGATCGCAGAAGCTGCGAAACATAAGTTTTTGATACTATTCATAATGTTCTTTTTTTAATAATTTGCATAGACTGTGCCAAACTACAATCTATTCATATAGTGCACCAACAAATCTACTTGTAAATCTGCCTTTTATTTCAAGAGCAGCCTTTCTGTACGATTCTTGTCCAGCCTTTTTCCTGTCTAATTGAACGCCTTTAATTCGCTCCAGGTTTTTTTGCATGATCAACTTCCCATTTTCGTCGGTGAGCTCTATTGTCGCATTCAGGTATGCTGTGAAAAAACCAGAACCTTCACCGCCAGGTTGTGTATCGGCATTTACAGTGAGCGTGAGCGCTTTTGAAGTGCCATGATCTACAACCTCTACTCCTTCTTCTATTAAGGATGCCCTTAGCGCTGGGATTAACGCTCCATGAGAAATTGTTCGTTGGAACATCTTTTCAGTACCCACGACAAAAACTTTTGGCCGTTCAAGGACGATAGGAATCCTTAAAGGTGTAGATGTTAGGCCCTCTAGTAATGGTTTAAGAGGACTTAGTATGTTGAGGGCTTTTGAGAACGATAAAATGTCCACTTCAACAACAAGTTCGCTTCGAGTTGTCCCAGGAGTAAAGCCATTTATGGGTATTTCTACAATTCCGTTACCAGAAGTTTTTGTGGTGCCCCGAACGGGGATCGCTCCTCTGTTGTATTCATATTTCAAAGGAATACCATAGACACTGTTGTTGTCGAAAAATGATGCAATAGATATTTCGTCTGTATACCTGTTATTCAGTAAAAGTTTAATTTCATTTTTTTCGTGTGACAAGACTAGACCGCTTATTGCATCAGACATTCCATTAAATAATGCTCTATCTAGATTGAATGATGTGCCCTCATCATCCGTGTAAGGATTTAATTCTCCGAGGTATTTACTCATCGCGTCAAGCCCCATTAAATACCTCTCAATTGCTCCAGAAATAGCTCCTTCAAAGATTTTCCTTTCAGCATCTAAGTAATGTCCATAGGCTGATCCCAAAGCAACTTGTTTGCGTTCAGCTAAAATCCTCGCGTACTCAGATTTAGATAGCCTGTAGTAAACAAAGACTTCCGTAGAGCTCTCATACGAGTCTATTAAATTAAACCCCTCGAGATCTTCAACTACTGTTGATTCTATGTTTGAGACGAAGGTCTCCTCGACCCAGCTGTTCACCTGAAGTGTTGACAACAATGATGATGATGAGACCTTAACACGAATTTCCCTTGCAAGTGAGTTGAGCGCGTTTTCTCGTGCGATTTCAGAAGCGTTGTATGGGAATTCAACTTTAGAAACACCTGCTATTCCAATGTAATAGTTGGAGTTGATAGGTCTTTCTGAAGTCCAAATCGGTTTTTCAATCTCCACCTTTTGCATGCTTGCACACCCCTCTAACCCTATGATAATAAAAGAGGAGATGATTAGAATACTGAGAGAGAGTAGAGATTGTTTCAAATTACTTTACGTGTTCTTGAATGATGCTTTCTATTTCTGTTTGGATTTTTGAGGCAATTTTCTTAGAAATTTCATCAATCATTACATTGTCGTTTTTTAAACTAGATCTGCCGCCCCAAAGTTGCATAAGTGAACTATGAGAGTGACTAGAAGAGTTTACTGAACCATTAGGAAGTGAAGGGTAAAGTTTCCCAATGTTGCCGCCATATTTTAGGTAGCGAATATCGTCTGAAGAAATTGCATTAATGGTTTCGCTCGATAAAATCGCTCCCGTTTCCATTGAAACGAGTTTTAGGTTGAAGGACATTGACGCTTCCGTTGATTGGGAGTATTTAGTGTAGCCAACGGAGCGATATTTCGTCTCGTAGTATTTTTTTCCCTCTGCATTGACTTTTTCTTCTCGATATTGTTCATAGCCACGTTTGTTGTCATGCCTGAGAGGAGTTGTTGAGACAGAACATGTTGTTACAGTTCCTTTTAGGATTGCCTTTGCTCCAAGTAATGATCCGATTTCTAGTTCAACGCCAGATGTAAGTCCGCTGAGATCTAGTTGTTGCTCTTGGAGAATCATTTCAAGTGACTCTCTGTCAACGATAACTAGGAAAGGGTCTGTGGAAGACATCAGATTTTGTTCAACATATGAACTCAATTTTGTATTTACATTAGGTCTGTTAGAACCGTTTTTGAAAGTCATAAGTGCGACTGTGTAGCGCCCAGCTTCGAGGGCTTCTTCCTGTCTATCTGAGGCGTCAGAGAATAAAGGGTCACGCTTTATTACTTCAGAGAATCCATCATATGCAGAGCGGTAAAATTTGTTGTCCAAAGCAGTGATGGCAATGTCGTAAGCGGGCTTACAAAAAGAGTAATCGGCGAGAGACGCTGCGTCGCGAAAGCCAGGAACGAGAGATGTGATTTCTTCGAAAAAATCGAGGGCCTGACGGTATTCAAGTTTTTCGAGATGTGCTGTTGCTATTTCATATATTTCTTCTACGTGGGCGTTTTTTACAGCTTTGTATTGAGTTCGCTTTGAGTCAGGAAAATTCAGTGTGACACTAAATGCTAGGACTCGATTGTAGAAATAGTCAGCTTTTTTAAAGTGTGAAATCGCGGATTTTTTATCGTCGAGAAGAATGCCTTGATCGAAAGAGGCTAGGTGGCGAGCAAGTATGATTGATCCAGTACGATGTAACCCGACCACAGCATCTGACTGTCCAGGTTTTTTATTGAGGGCTGTGAAGTAAAAGTCGGCGGCTTGGTCTATCATCCCTGCGGCTTCCATCTTAGCTCCACGTTTGGCATATGCCTTCGCTCCTTTACAACTATTTAGCGAAGCCATGAGGGTAATGGCACTAAATACGATTAAGAAATAGGGAATAAAACGTTTCATCTGTAGTAATTTCTTGCGCAAGATATGCTTTTGTAGGTTTTGTATTGATTTTGGGTGAAAACAATATGCGTGCCATATCTTGCTGAGTTAATTATTGATAATCAAAGTTTAGATGAAGTCTATTTTAGTTTTAGGGGCAGGGAGGTCTTGTAGTACATTAATCAAGAGGCTTTTAGACAGATCTGAGGTCTGTGGTTGGAAGGTTGTGGTCGGAGATATTGATCTGTTGGTAGCTCAGCAAAAAGTGAACGGTCATGAGAGGGGGGAAGCGTTTCAATTGTCTGTACTTGATAATATTGAGAGAGATAAGAGGATAGGGGAGGCAGATCTGGTCATGAGTATGGTCCCCGCATTTTTACATGCCAGTGTTGCTAAAGTTGCTATTGCTGCTGGAGTGTCCGTGATTACTCCCAGTTATTTGAGTGATGATATGATGGTCCTAGATGAAGCCGCTAAGAAAGCGGGTGTTCTCGTTTTGAATGAAATAGGCCTAGACCCGGGGATTGATCACATGAGTGCCATGAAGATTATTGATGAGATCAAGTCTGAAGGTGGAGTAATGAAAGGATTTGAATCGTATTGTGGTGGTCTTGTTGCTGAGGAGTCGGACAACAATCCTTGGCATTACAAGATTTCATGGAACCCGAGGAACATCGTGCTTGCCGGTCAAGGTGGTTCAGCAACCTTTAAGGATGCAGGGAGAGTGAAACTTGAACCACCGCACAGAGTATTTCGCAGACTTCGGGCAATTGAGGTTGAGGGGCAGCTCTATAAAGGATATCCAAATCGTGACTCCCTTGCATACGAAGAGATTTACAATCTACCTGATATGGAGACCTTGATCAGAGGGACTCTTAGAGTAGATGGGTTTTGTCGGTCTTGGGATATTTTAGTTCAGCTGGGGATGGTGAGGGATGACGCGAAGTTGGTTTGGTCTAAAGATATATCATGGAGTGAGTGGACGAGGTCGTTTTTACCATCGAAGACTGCAGGAATGACGGTTTCTGCAGCCATTAATGCAACTGTGATAAGCGACCACGAAACGAACGAACGATTAGAGTGGTTAGGGCTTTTCGACACAGAAGTGGGGCCAGAAATTACAGAAGGAACACCAGCAGAAATCATCGAGGCTCTGCTTGTAAAAAAGTGGGCCCTAGAGGAAGGCGATAGGGATATGATCGTGATGTGGCATCGATTCGAGTTCGAAAAAGACGGCAAACGATACGCAAAAACTTCTGAGTTTTTCTTAGAAGGTCGCGGATCGATTTACACAGCGATGTCTGACACAGTGGGATTACCCATGGCCATTGCAGCTGAACACATGATGGTAGGTGGAGGATTCGGTAGTGTGGGAGTGCAAATACCTGTAACGTCCAATTACTATGATGTGGTGCTTCCTAAATTAGAGGAATTTGGGGTGGTGTTTAAAGAGTCACAAATAGAAATGTAATGATGATGTTTTCAGCTATATCGGTAACGCCTTGGTGGTGTTTTGCGTGTCTCATTTGTGGGGGCGCACCGGCTTGGCCAGAAAACGGCTTGGCAACACGAGAGTGGGTGGAAGATGCTTTAGAGTGGAGGCTAGACAGAGGTGCTGGTGCCTGTGAGGATTATATGCCAGCAATAGATGCTTGGACTTTAGAATGGATTGCAGAAAGCGATGAGGTTAGGGTAGAGATAGACACTGAGGAGTGGCCAGTATTCACATCTGAGCCGCTGTTACAAGGCACGCTTATTCAAATTATGGCACTTGAACAATTACAAGGCGCAGATTTCAAAGAGGAACGCATTTTGAGAAAGTTGAAACAGTATGCCCGAAGAGGTGAAGGTGGAATTTCTGAAGAGTTGAAGTTGGTGTTCAAGGAGAATAAGAATTTGCAAGGCAATTAAACCGTCGCAATTGATTTTCTTAGTTCGTTAGCAAAGGGAGGGATTTAGAATTAATTTCGCAATATGCGCAGTTTCGATATACCAGAACATTTTAGAAGTCCCATCATTAGTTTGGTGAAGGCTAGGAGGAAAGAGTTGGATGCGAGAAAATTAGATTTTACGCCAACGTTATTGGATTTCGGGAATGTTAAAATTCAATTGGCAAGACATTTTGGATTTTGTTTCGGAGTAGAAAACGCAATTGAAATTGCCTACAAAGCGATCAAAGAAAATCCGGAAAAACAGATTTTCATTTTAAGCCAAATGATTCACAATCCTGAAGTGAATGAAGATCTAGAGAGTAGAGGAGTGAGGTTTTTGATGGACACCAAGGGCCGAGAAATGACACCTATAAGCCAAGTTACATCTGATGATGTTGTTATCATCCCTGCATTCGGTACAACATTGGAAATGCTAGACAAACTCCGTGAAATCGGTGTCGATATAGGAAAGTATGATACAACGTGTCCATTTGTGGAAAAGGTCTGGAAGAGATCAGCTCAATTGGGTGGCGATAATTTCACTGTAATAATTCATGGGAAACCCGATCACGAAGAAACGAGGGCGACATTCTCTCATGCCTCGAAAAATGGTTCAGCTTTGGTGGTGGAAGATTTAAAGGAGGCTCATGCTTTAGCTAAAATGATGGTGGAAGGGTCAGAGGGTTTTGATCAAATGTTTAAGGGACGAACGAGTGATGGGTTTGATTTCAATGTGGACTTGAAAAACATCGGTGTAGTTAACCAAACAACCATGATTGCGTCCGAGACGCAAATGATTGCTGATATTTTAAAAAAGGCCTCAAAAGAATTCGCGAATACAAGAGATACGCTTTGCTACGCTACGAACGACAACCAGAGATCGACAATAGGAGCTTTGAAGGAAGGTGAAGCAGATTTAGTGGTGGTGGTTGGAGGCTATAATAGTTCTAACACATCACATATTGTGGAAATTTGTGAAAAAGCAAAGCCGACCTATTTTGTTCAAAACGAACTCAACTGGGGACCCAACGGTGAACTAAATCATTTCGATATACACAAACAGAAGCTAGTGGTTACCAAAGATTTCCTGTCTGAAACGACTGCCTTTCAGGATGTTCCTACGATTCTCTTAACAAGTGGAGCATCTTGTCCCGATGCATCTATGGAGCGTGTTTTACATCAGATTTTACATAGTTTTCCCGGTGGGAGAGATGTGGATTCAGTGTTGAATAATTGGGCAAAGAAGAGTAGCTAAGACTTCCGCTTACTCGTAAATTAGCCACTATGGAAGCACCTAAGCTTCGAGGGATGTTCCGCAATGTGAGAACCAAGCCTCGATCATTCGTTTTTAAGTCTCGACATCTTTCCGATGACCCTCCTCAATGGGGAGAACGTAAGCGTAGGATAGAGTCAGAGGTAGCAATGGAACGCGGAGAGAGTGTTCCCGAGCAAAATATGGCGTCTAGTATTAGATTCAGAAAAGGAGGTTCAGTTAGAAATGGCGCTAGAAAAGCAAATGTCAGGGTGGTTTTAATAGGTGTGATTTTGTTATGGATAACTTGGAAAATGATAGTTTGGGCTGAAACAACTGAATTCGGTAAAATGTTAGAATTTATTAGAGATAATGGATGATTTAATTCTTCAATTGTCCGACCATGTAGCAAATCAAATCGCTGCTGGTGAGGTTGTGAATAGACCTGCTTCTGTCGTAAAGGAATTGGTGGAGAACGCTGTAGATGCTGGCGCTACGGATATCGTAGTGGTGGTAAAGGATGCCGGAAGAACTCTCATTCAGGTGATTGATAATGGACGCGGCATGGGGGAGAAGGATGCAAGAAGATGTTTTACAAGGCACGCCACATCAAAAATTACTTCGGCAGATGATTTACTCTCACTTGTTACGAAGGGTTTCCGAGGTGAAGCTCTTGCTTCAATCGCTGCGATCTCTCATGTGGAGCTTAAAACACGAGTAACGGGTTTTGATTTGGGTGTTAAGATTTCTGTCAGCGGGAATGAGATCAACGACGTTGAAGCGGTGGCTTGTTCTGAAGGGTCTTCATTTTCAGTTAAAAATCTTTTCTTTAACGTTCCTGCCAGGAGAAATTTCCTTAAATCTGATCAAGTAGAGGTCAGGCATATCGTAGATGAATTCCAAAGGGTAGCGATGGCTCATCCAGATTTGAGTTTCAGGCTTCAAAGTAATGGTAGCGACCTTTTCAACCTTAAGCCTGGTGCTTTAAGAAAGAGGGTAGTATCTATCTTCGGTGTGAAGCACGACGAAAGGTTAGTCCCTGTCGAGGAAGAAACAGATGTCGTAAAAATTTATGGATTCGTAGGTAAGCCTGCTTTTGCAAGACGTACCCGGGGAGAGCAATTTTTATTTGTAAACGGAAGGTTCATTAAACATCCGCTCATGCATCGAGCGATTATGAATGCCTATGACGGCGTTCTTAGTCCTGGAAGCTTCCCTCTGTACACTATATTTCTCGAAGTTG
>Ga0308019_10000493_pt1 | contig 24973 bp, 29 predicted proteins | sample Neamet284_FD_203135 | JGI IMG/M metagenome (GOLD analysis project Ga0308019, IMG submission 203135) | Marine microbial communities from water near the shore, Antarctic Ocean - #284 | ecosystem: Environmental > Aquatic > Marine > Unclassified | place: Southern Ocean | collected 2014-10-01 | reverse complement strand
CGAGAAGACTATCTCCGTTGATAATTTTATTAAAAAATGTTGACATATTTGAATTCAACTCGAAATTGAATCCTAGGTCAAACAATTTTACATTAAATAGTATGTTTCTTGTGTTTCAAATTTTTATCTTAACAACATGTTGTGTATTGGCTTAAAACCTTTTCTATGATGAGAGGTGATACCAAATTTTTTTAATCCTTCCATATGAGCTTTAGTTCCATAACCAAAATTTCTTTCCCAAGCATAATGAGTAAATTTTTCTGATAATTTAATCATAAGTAAATCTCTATATGTTTTTGCGATAATTGAAGCCGCACCAATACATTTAATTTTTTCATCTCCTTTAATAATAGTTTTATAATTTTTTAATCCATTTGGCGCAAAAGGGCCGTCTATTAGGATATGATCAGGTTTTTTTTCAAGTTTATCAATAGCTCTTTTCATTGAAAGTAAAGCAGCTTGTAAAATGTTTATTTTAAGTATTTCTTCTACGGAAGCAGTACCAATTGCATAATAAGAATTCTGTCTAATAATTTCTGCTATTTTTAATCTATTTTGAAAATTAATTTTTTTTGAGTCTTTAATTAATTTTAAATCTATTTTATTATTAAGTATTACTGCAGCTGAAACAACTGGACCTGCCAGGCAACCTCTGCCTACTTCGTCTACCCCAGCTATTAATAAATTATTTTTCAATAAAAATCTTAAGATCTAAAATTTTTTTTCTAACCATCTTAAGATCTCCCCATGATAATTTTTTTTGATCAGGTTGTCTCATTAAAAAAGCTGGATGAAACGAAGCAATAACAGAGGTGCTACATTTTCCAATTTTTTTATCAATCCATTTTCCTCTAGCCTCAGATATTACCTGGCCATCTCCTATGATGGCATTCAGTGCGGCGCCACCTAATAATATTAATATTTTTGGATTTATAATTTCTATATGTTTAGTTAGGTAGGGCAGGTAACGAGCAATTTCTTCTTCAGTTGGATTTCTGTTTTCTGGTGGCCTATAATTTACTACATTAGTGATATAAATATTGTCCCTATCTAAATTAATTGATAACAGCATTTTATCCAAAAGCTCTCCAGTTCTACCTATAAATGGTACACCCTCTAAATCTTCATTTGCACCTGGTCCTTCTCCAATAATCATAATTTTTGCATTAGGGTTTCCATCAGAAAAAACAATATTTGTAGAATTTTTTTTTAATTCACAATTTTTAATATTAGTGATGAGCTGCTTAAGTTCTTGCAGTTCTTTACCTTTAATACCTTTGATGGCTAAATTATTATTAATTTTATACCTATTTATAGCTTCATTCTCATATATTAGGTTATGATTAATTAGACTATAATATTTAATTAATTTTATAAATTTAGTATTATTTTTTTTTATCATTTAAATAATTATGAAAAACTTAAAAGATCAATTCAAGTTAATAATTTATATTTTATTGTTATTAAACACATTTAATATTCTTGTGGCTAAGAATATAGATGAATTTTATGAAGCAAAAAATGTAACTAGTTATTTTTCAGGAATACTAGCAATAAATGACAATCAATATCAAAAATCCTATGATTATTTAAAATCATTGGACGATTTAGAAGATAGTCACTACATTTACTCACAATATTATCACTACTCTTTAGTAGCCCTTAAAAAATTTAAAGACGCAACAAGCTATTCAAAAAAACTTGAAAAAAAAAAAATTGATAATTTTGAAAATAATTTAGTTAGCGCGGTTTACTATTTAGAACGTGAAGATTTTGATAAAGCTTTGGTTTATTTTAAAAAACTTAGAAATAAAAGCCAGCCAGGATCTGTTCAGGATTTACTTTCAGCTTCATTAAATACCTGGGCTAACCTTAAGAATACCGACAATCTTATTTCAGCGCTTAATTCACTAGAACGAATTCCCAAAAAATTTGAAAATTTAAAGAACATTCAAAAGACATTTGCTTATTGTTATTTTGACTCAAATCAAACTGATGAAGCCTTTAGAAAGCTAACGTCCCGCTCAGATATTAATTATTCAAGATATTTTTTCTTTCACGCAAACTATTTAGTTTCAAAGAACAAGATAGAAAAGGCAAAAAAAATATTAGGTTATTCACTTAATCTACATCCAAAGAATCTAATTTTAAATCAATTAAAAATAGATCTTGAACAAAGCAACGTAACTAATAATAAATTTAACTGTAAAGATTCTAAACACATTGTTTCAGAAATTCTTTATATTGTTGCAAATGGTCTCAGTTCACAAAAAAATCATATAGCTTCAAACTTTTATCTAAATTTAGCTAAGTATTTAAATCCAAATTTTATTTCTTTTGAAAGACTTGCTGCTGAAAATTTTATTATTATTAATGAATATAATGAAGCAAAAAAAATATATAATAAAATACAAAAACATGGCACAGTTTACAGTTGGCATGCTTCTAAGCAAACCGCCTCGATATTAATCAGACAAGAGAAAAAGAAAGAGGCAATTAACTTTCTAAAAAAAGCATTTAAAAAAATAAAAAACCCAACAACTTATCAAATATTTGATTATGCTGAATTTTTAAAAAATAATGAAAAGTATATAGAATCAATTGAGTACTACGCAAAAGTAGTAAACGTTATTGATAAAAAACACGATTTGTACGTACAGACACTTGACGGTAGAGGGATTTCACACGAGAGAACTGACCAATGGGAAAAAGCAGAAAGAGATTTACTTAATGCATTGAGTGTTTCACCTGATGACGCTTATGTGATTAATTATTTAGCCTATTCGTGGATTGAAAAAGGTATTAATATTGAGAAGTCCTTAAACATGCTCAAGAAAGCAAATACGCTAAGACCAAACGACGGTTACATTATAGACTCTCTAGGTTGGGCCTTGTTCAAATTAAAAAATTACAAAGAGTCAAAAAAATATTTACAAGAAGCTGTTAGATTCATGGCCTCAGATCCAGTAATTAACGATCATTATGCTGATTCTCTATGGATGAATAATAATTCTCTACAAGCAAGATATTATTGGAATTATGTTTTGAAATTAGAAAAAACGAAAGAAAAACTAAAAGAAGAGATTAAACTAAAATTATTATTCGGACTCAAAACCTAGAATGAATAATGATAAGATCTTTCTCTAAAATAAATTTATTTCTAAAAGTTTTAAAAAAAAACAATAAAGGACTACACATTATTCAATCTAGCGTAATGTTACTAGATTTGCACGATAAGATAAGTTTAAAAAAAATAAATAAAAATAAAGATAATATTGAATTTACTGGCCAGTTTAAAAAAAAAATAAACAAAAAAACAAATACAATATCAAAATCCTTATTTCTTTTGAGGAAGCATAATCTAATAGATAAAAAAAAGAGATATAAAATAACAATAAAAAAAAATATACCAGTGTTCGCAGGACTTGGGGGAGGAACTAGTAATGCTGTATTTTTAATAAAACATTTCTTAAACAACAAAATTAGCAATAGACTGATGGGAATATTTGAAGAAGAGATAGGTTCTGATTTTAGGTTATTTTTTTTCAATCACTCTTTTCAAAAAAATTTAAAACAAATTTTAAAGTTTAAGAAAAAATATTTTTTTTATTTTGTATTAGTTTATCCAAATATAAATTCTTCAACTAAAAAGGTATATTCAAAAGTAAAAAAGTTCAGTTTACCCTTAAAGAATGATTTATCTAAAATAGACACAAAAGGTAAATATATAAATTTTATCAAAAATGAAAAAAATGATCTACAAAAAATAGTTGAAATAAAACATGAAAAAATTAAAAAGATTTTAGATTTAATTAAAATTCAAAAAAAATGTTTGATTTCACGAATGACCGGATCCGGATCAGTCTGTTTTGGTGTATTCTTTAATAAAAAATCAGCAAAGCAAGGATTGATTAAAATTCAGAAAAAACTTCCTAATTGCTGGTGCGTTCTCACAAAATCTATTTAATTACTTGTTTTTATGATATATGAAACCGATAATACTGGGGCATAGCCAAGCGGTAAGGCAACGGTTTTTGATACCGTCATCCTAGGTTCGATCCCTAGTGCCCCAGCCAAATAAATGTACAAATTATCAAAAAATATAACTTTTTTTAAAAAATTTAAAAAAGTTTTTTTTCCGTTTTACAAATCAAAAGATATTAAAAAATTATTTAACATTCTTGAAAAAGGTAAACAAAAAGAAGTTCAAGTTGCTATGTTTGTAGGTGGGTGTGTAAGAAAATTTTTAACCTATGAAAATATAGATGATATTGATATCGCATCTACTTTTTCACCTGAGGAACTAAAAGAAAAATTTAAAGAATCAGAATTTAAAGTAATAGAAACCGGTATCGAACATGGTTCTGTAACAGTTGTTTTAAAAACAAGTAAATTTGAAATCACCAAATTGCGCCAAGACACCAAGACCGATGGCAGACATGCTGAGGTGTTATTTACCAATAATTGGAGAGACGATTCAAACAGAAGAGATTTTACTATTAATGCAATTTATATGGACAGAAGAGGAAAAATCTACGATCCACAAAATGGCAGAAAAAACCTAAAAAATAATGAAGTAAGATTTATTGGCGATCCTTCAACTCGAATAGAAGAGGATTATTTAAGAATAATTAGATTCATAAGATTTTCTATTTACTATAACAATAAACAGTCTGAACCTAAAATCATTGAAGCAGTTAAGCTTAATTTAAATGGTATAAAAAATCTCTCAAAAGAACGTATTCTAAATGAACTTTATAAAATATTTAAATTAAAAAATATTAATATACTTTTAGAAAACAAGGAAATAAAAAATATTTTTTTAATAGCTTTTCCTGAATTTAAATATCTCCAAAGACTGGAAAAATTTTTTCTTGTTCCAAAAACAAATATTTTATTTGAATTTCCGGAAATAATTTTTTCTATTCTCTTAGTAGATGAAAAAGATAATTATGAATATTTTTGTCATAAATATAAAGTTTCAAATAAATTAAAAAAAGATTTAAACTTTATTGCAAAAAATTATACTAAATTTAAAGAAGAAAAAAATTATCTAAAACAAGATTTGAAAAAAAATGTTTATAGTCTGGGAAAAAATAATACTAAGAAGTTGTTAATATTTATTTGTTGTGCAGATTCAAAGTTCTCGATTAAACTATTAAAAAAGACAATTGAAGAAATTGAAAAAATGGACATTCCAAACTTTCCATTTAATGGCAAATATTTAATGGACCAAGGTCTACAAGATGGAAGAAAAATTGGCTACGCCCTCAAAGAACTTGAAAGAGAATGGTTGCAAAAAGATTTTAATTTAAAAAGTAATGAAATCAATTCTATTGTGGATAAGATAAAAAAATCAAATATATTGAATATTTAGAATTTCAAAATTCTTCTCTCCAGATGGTGTCTCGACTGTCACCATATCTTCTACGGTTTTCCCTATTAGTGCTTTACCTATCGGAGACTTAAAAAAAATTAAATTTTTTGAAATGTCTGCCTCATCTTTTCCAACAATTTTATAAGTTTTTTTTTTATTAATTTCTAAATCTTGAACCGTAACGGTAGATCCAAAAATTACATTTCCATTATTTTCAATTTTTGTGACATCTATGACGTTGGCCCTAGCTATAATATCATTTATTTCAATTACTCTACTTTCAGTTTGGGCTTGTTGTTCTTTAGCTGCGTGATATTCAGCATTTTCTTTTAAATCACCATGTGATCTTGCTTCTGCAATAGCCGCAACTATTTGAGGCCGCTTAACATTTTTTAATTCATCAAGCTCTGATTTAAGATTTTCTAATCCCTTAACTGTTATCGCCTCTTTATTCATATAATTTATAATTATTTTTTTATAACAAATCTTGAAGTAAAATCTATTTTAAATATTGAAACTGCTTTTTTTCGAAAGTACATATCTACTGCTTTTTTTGCACCATTCCAATAACCGTAATCATCTATTATTAAAATACCATTTTTAGATAAACGAGGAAAAAGTATTTCTAACTCCTGTTTAGTGCTTTCATACCAATCAGTATCAAGCCTTAAAATTGATATTTTTGCTGGTATATTTTTTTTTATTTTAAGAGTTTTTTCAACTGGGCCCTTTATACAAATTAAATTTCTATTAAACATAGTATTTTTATTATAGTTTTTTTTAACTTCTTCTAAAGAACATTCAGCTAAGACTATATTTTTTTTTGGATCTTCATTTTTTTCTTTTAAAAGGTTTATTATTTTCTGCGCACTTTCCTTTTTAAATGTGTAATCAAATTTACCGGGCTTGGTCATGCCTCCAAAAGTATCGTAGCCATATATTTTTTTTTTTATTTTTAATTTTTGGATCATTTTTTGAAATAGTATTAAATTTCCACCTTTCCACACTCCACATTCAATAAAATCTCCTTTAATTTCATTATTTTTTATATGCATTATGGCTTTTATTAGAAAATACATACTTTCGTAGCTAGTCATTGAATAATTAGCGCAAACATCAAGTACTGATTTTTCAAATTTTGTTATTCCTATAAATTCTTTAGTCCAATGATGTTGTTCTATTTCTAAAATTCTATAACCAAATTTTTTTGTTATTGAGTTTATAGTTTTAGCTATTCTATTCATATTAGATTTACTTCCATTTAGCCAAAGGTGGCAAAGACATTAAAATAGAATCAATGTTACCACCTGAATTTAATCCAAACTTTGTGCCTCTATCATACAAAAGATTAAACTCAACGTATCTTCCTCGTTTATATAACTGTTGCTCTTTATCTTTCTTATTCCAATTTAATTTTTTTTTATTTAGAATTATTTTTTTTGTTAAATTTATAAATGCAATACCTAAATCCTGTACAAACTTAAAATTTTTTTCCCAGTCTTTAGTTTCATAATCAAAAAATATTCCACCAATCCCACGCGGTTCTTTTCTATGTGGTAAATAAAAATAAGTATCACACCACTTTTTATACTTGAAGTAATCTTTATTATTTAGTCTACACACAGTTTTTAATTTTTGGTGAATAAGTATTTTTTCTTTTTTATCATTAGAAGAAGGTGTCACATCCATACCGCCACCAAACCATTCTTTTGAAGTTACAATAAACCTAGTATTAAAATGAAACGCGGGAACTTTAGGATTTTTCATATGCGCAACTACAGAAATACCTGTGGCCCAATACTTGCCATTTTTCTCTGCACCTAAAACTTTAGATCTAAAAGTTTTTTCAAATTGACCAGAAACTGTTGATTGATTTACTCCAACTTTATCAAATATATTTCCACCACTTAAGAGACATGAATTACCACCACCTTCTCTTTTATTGCTCTTTTTCCACTCTCTTTTAATAAAACGTTTTGTTTTAATTTTATTTTTTTTATTAATTTCATCTTCAAGTAGCTGAAATTCATCAATAATTTTATCTTGTAAAAATTTAAACCAATCACTAGCTAATTTTTTTTTTATCTCTATTAGTTTTTTCATTTAAAAAAGTTATTTTGCCTAAGAGCTTCAGCAGCAACTACTGCAACTGTCATAGCTATATTAAGCGATCTAGCCTTTCCACTCAAGGGTACTTTTAGCCTATCTTTTATTTTTTTATGGATTTCATCGGGAACTCCAGCACTCTCTCTACCAAAAAGAAGAAAGTCATTTTTTCGAAACTTAAAGTGATGGTAATTTTTTTTTGATTTAGTTGTCATTAAAACTACTCTAGATTTAGAATTTTTGTTCATAAAAGTCTCAAAATTAGGATGTCTTTCTATTTGACTGAGCTTGACATAATCCATAGCGACTCTTTTAAATCTTGAGTCGTCCAGATTAAATCCACATGGCTCGATGATATGTATCTTAAGGTTAAAACAAGCTGATAACCTAACAATAGCAGCGGTATTTTGAGGTATATCTGGTTTATAAAGTACTATATTTATCATTATGAGTTTATTTATGTGTCATTCTTGACCCTAGAAAAGCAGTTGAATAAGTTTTAATAAAACACTCGTTAATAATAAATAAATAACTATGAGCAAACAAGAAGATAAAAAAGATAGAAGAGATTTTCTATTTACTGCTAGTTACACAGTTGGTGCTGTTGGTATAGGCGCAACTGTATGGCCACTAATCCACCAAATGAATCCAGATGAGTCAGTTAAAGCATTAGCTACTACGGAGGTTGATATAAGCCAAGTTGAGCCTGGAAAATCAATTACAGTTTTGTGGAGAGGAAAGCCTATTTTTATCAAAAGGAGAACTACTGAAGAAATTCAAGAAGCTAAGTCAGTTGCATTAAAAGATTTACCTGACCCACAAAGAGATGAAGAAAGAGTTAAAGAAGGAAAAAATGAATGGTTAGTTATGGTAGGTGTTTGCACTCACTTAGGATGTGTACCCTTGAAAGACAAAGGAGATTTTAATGGTTGGTTCTGTCCGTGTCACGGCTCTCACTACGATATTTCAGGAAGAGTCAGAAAAGGGCCCGCACCAAAAAATATGGAAATACCAAAGTATGAATTTGTAGACAATAACACAATTAAGATTGGATAAAAAAATGAGCGAACATGAATACGTACCTACATCAAAAGCCGGAAAGTGGTTTAACGATAGACTTCCACTCTTATCTTTGGGTGCACACTTATCGGATTATCCGACCCCAAAAAATTTAAATTATTGGTGGACATTTGGAGGAATACTAACCTTTTGTTTAATCACTCAGATAGTTACTGGCATAGTTTTAGCAATGCATTATGTTGCCCATGCAGATCTTGCGTTTGAAAGTGTTGAAAAAATAATGAGAGATGTAAACTATGGCTGGCTCATCAGATACATACATAGCAATGGTGCGTCAATGTTTTTTCTTGCTGTGTATATACATATTTTTAGATCTTTATTTTTTGGTTCATTCAAGTCCCCAAGAGAATTAATTTGGATTATTGGAATGTTAATTTATATTTTAATGATGGCTGCAGCTTTTATGGGCTATGTATTACCATGGGGGCAGATGAGTTTCTGGGGAGCCACAGTTATTACTAATTTATTTAGTGCTATCCCTTTAGTAGGAGAAAGTGTAGTGACATGGTTATGGGGAGGTTACTCTGTTGACAATCCAACCCTTACTCGTTTTTTTAGTCTTCATTACTTAATCCCATTTTTAATATTAGGCTTAGTAGTTTTGCATATATGGGCTTTACACATACCTGGGAATAACAATCCTATTGGGATAGATATTAAAAAACCCTCAAAAGACACAGTACCTTTTCATCCTTATATTACAGTGAAAGATATCTTTGCTCTGTTGATGTTCATGATTATTTTTGCTGGCTTCGTATTTTTTTCACCAAATGTTTTAGGACATGCGGATAATTATATTCCGGCTAATCCACTTGTTACACCGGCCCACATTGTTCCTGAATGGTACTTGCTACCGTTTTATGCGATTTTAAGATCTGTTCCAGATAAGTTAGGTGGTGTCATATTAATGTTTGGAGCTTTATTTGTTCTAATAATTTTACCTTGGCTGGACACCAGCAAAGTTAGATCAGCAACATTTAGACCTATGTATAGGCAGTTCTTCTGGATATTTGTAGTTGATGTGCTTGCTCTTGGCTATCTAGGTGCGATGCCTGCAGAAGGTGTATATTTATTTTTAGCAAGAATATCGACCGCTTATTACTTTCTACATTTTATCGTTGTTTTACCTGCTTTAGGTTTTTTAGAAAAAACAGATCCACTGCCAGCAAGTATCTCAGAACCTGTTTTAACGGGTGGTTTTAGTGCCGTGCCTACTAGGTCAGACAAAACAATAGATGAAAAAAAAATAACCTAATGAAATTATTAGTAACTATTTTAATAGCAACCTTTTTTTTTGGAAAAGCTTACTCCTCATCTAAAGACTTGTTAAAAATTGATTGGAGCTTTGCTGGTCCCACGGGAAAATTTGAAAGAGATTCTCTGCAAAGAGGTTATCAAGTTTACAAAGAAGTTTGTGCTTCATGCCACTCAATGCAATATCTAAGTTATCGAAATTTAAGTCAAAAGGGCGGGCCTGAATTTACTTTAGAAGAAGTTAAAGCTATTGCCGCGAGTTATGAAGTTGAAGATGGACCAAATAGTGATGGCGACATGTTTGAAAGACCTGCCAGACCTTCTGATCATTTTATAAACCCGTATCCAAATGTAAACGCAGCAATTGCATCTAATGGAGGTGCTTACCCTCCTGACATGTCTGTATTAGTTAAAGCAAGGCCAGGCGGAGCCAATTATATTTATTCTGTGTTGATGGGTTACGAAGAAAAGCCTACTGATTTTGATTTAGATGTTGGTGTTTATTATAATAAATATATGGATGGCAATAAGATTAAAATGCCAAGTCCTTTATCAGATGATTTAATAGAATACACAGATGGAACTAATGCTACACAAGCCCAAATGGCAAAAGATGTTACGGCATTTCTTACTTGGGCTGCAGAACCACACTTAGAGGCGAGACACAGAACAGGAACTAAAGTTATTATTTACTTAATTATATTAGCAACTCTAGTTTACTTTAGTATGAAAAAAATATGGTCAAGGGTTGACGCGGAAAAATAATACATCACCATCTTTAACAATATATTCTTTTCCTTCTATTCTTAATTTGCCATTTTCTTTACATTTTTCTGAACTACCATATTTAATAAAATCCTCACAAGAAACAGCTTCAGCCCTTATAAAATTTTTTTCAAAATCAGTATGTATTACAGCCGCTGCTTGTGGAGCCAAAGTGTTTTTTTTAATTGTCCAAGCTCTACTTTCTTCAGGTCCTGATGTAAAATAAGTATCTAGGTTCAATAAATCATAACCTTCCCTGATTAATTTGATCAAGCCAGTTTTGCCTAAACCAATTTCTTTCATAAAAATTTCTCTTTCTTCATTATCGAGACCCATAATTTGATCCTCTATATCAGCACAAATAATAACCACTTTTTCATCTAGAAATTTATTTTTAACTGCTTCAGTATATTCATTTCCTTTTGCGAGACTTTCTTCGTCTACGTTACAAACTATAATTTTAGGTTTAAGGCTAAGTAATCCTAATTGGTTTAAATTCTTTATTTCCTCTTCGTCAAATAAAGCTGAGCTTTCCTCTCCTTTATTCAATAATTCTAACTTTTTTTCTAAAGTTTGTATTTCTTTTGGGCTTAATAATTTTTTTTTTCCTTTTTCTAGTTTTTTTTGAATTATATCAATATCTGATAATAAAATTTATGTTTTTATAGTCTCTAAATCATCTAAGGGGTTAATTTTAGAATTAACATGAGTAATTTCTGCAGAATCAAAACATCTAACTAGATGAATAATTGCATCTACTTCCCTAATGTGAGAAAGAAATTTATTACCTAAACCCTCACCCTTAGAGGCACCTTTAACTAAACCGGCAATATCCACAAAAGTTATATTAGTAAAAATCTTTTTGCTTGAATTTGATAGCTTAGCCAAATGATCAAGTCTTTCATCAGGAACATCAACTATTCCAATATTTGGATCTATTGTGCAAAAAGGAAAATTTGCAGCTTCAGCGTTCTTTGAGGCTGTTAAAGCGTTAAATAAAGTAGATTTACCCACGTTGGGTAAGCCTACGATTCCACATTTAAAACCCATTTAGATTAGAGTTAAAAGATTAGAGTTAACCTTGCTTGAGAATAGATCAATTTTTTTCTCTAATAGAGTTGGAAGTAACTCAACTATGTTTTCAGCTATTTCTTTAATTTGATCTTCTTCATCTTCTTTAAAATCTTCAAGAACATGATTGTTAACTTTTTTTTTATCTTTAGGATGTCCAATACCTATTCTCACCCTAGAATAGTCTTTACCAATAAATTTATCAATTGAATCAATCCCGTGGTGTCCTGCGCTGCTCCCAGCAAATTTTGCTTTTATTTTTCCAAAATCAATATCTAAATCATCATGAAAAACAATTACATCTTTTGCGTCAATTTTAAAATAATCAATAAGCTCTTTAATAGCTGTGCCCGAATTATTCATAAAGGTGAGAGGTTTGATCGCGTATACTTTATATTCTCCAATCATACCTGTCGTTAGAAGACCTTTAAATTTAGGTTTTTGTTTTGATAATTTAAAATGAGAATTAACAGCATCAATAATTCTAAAACCAATATTATGACGATTATTTAAATCTTTAGGACCTGGATTTCCTAAACCAACGAGTAATAACATATTTGATTATTTCTTTTCAGGCGATTTTTTATCTATAGCTTGTTCTTTGCCTTTTGCTTTGTCATCTTTTTTAGTTGCTTCACCTTCTTTACCTGTAGCAGGCGCAGCACCTTCAGCTGTTGCCTCCGTTGGCGCAGCACCATCAGCACCTTCAACCGTTTCACCTTCAGCTGGTTTTTCAGGTTCTTTTAGGACTGTAGGGGCAGCTACAGTTGCAATAACAAAATCTCTACCAACGATTGTCGGTGTAACGTTTTCCGGAAGTTTAACAGAAGATATTTTTATACTTGTACCTATTTCTAAACCTTTTAAATCAATAATGATCTCCTCCGGAATATTATCCGCTGGACATTTGAGATCAATTTTTCGTCTCACGATATTTAATACTCCACCTACTTTTAATCCTGGACAATCATCGTTATTAATAAATTTAACTGGAATCTCTAAAATAATTTTTGTTCCAGCTACGACCCTCATAAAATCAATATGAATGGGTTCATCGGAAATTACATTGTAAGCAACATCTCTTGGGATTACTTTTAATTTATTACCGTCAATATCTAGCTCAAGCACAGTAGATAGAAAAGATTCAGAATTTAATATATTTTTAACAAGTTTTTTTTCTACTGAAATTGAAGTGTTAGGATCCTTACCACCGTAAAGAATAGCTGGAATGAACCCACTCATTCTCAATTTGTTCAGCTGTCCAGACGTGACAGTTTCTCTCTTAATTGCTTTTAAATTATTCATGTTTTTATTTGGAGGTGCTATTTAACTCAAGTTTGTCAATAAAACAAGCATTAATTGAACAAATCAGACACTGACGTTGAGTTTGAAATTCTATTAATGGCCTCAGCCATGAGAGGTGCAATAGAAATGACCTCAATTTTACTATTATTTTTTACTTTTAAAGAATTATCTATTGTGTCTGTAATAATTAATTTTTTTATTTTTGATTTTTGAATTTTTTCAGCAGCCTCACCGCTTAAAACAGCGTGTGTAATAAAAACATAAACATCAATTGCTCCAGCTTTTTTTAAAGCTTCTACTGCATTAATAATTGTTCCACCGCTATCAATTATATCATCAATTATTATACAGTTCTTTCCTTTAACCTCTCCAATGATATTCATTACCTTAGACTTACCTGGCTCAGGTCTTCTTTTGTCTATAATTGCCAAATCAGCTTTTATTTTAGTTGCTAGTCCTCTTGTTCTCTGGACACCACCAACATCTGGAGAAACACAAACTAAGTTTTTAGTTTTAAATTTTTTCTTAATATATCGAGCAAACATCGGCGTGGTAAATAAGTTATCTACAGGAATATCAAAGAAACCCTGTATTTGACCAGCATGTAAATCAACCGTTACAATTCTACTTGCTCCAGCGTTCGTAATTAGATTCGAAACAACTTTTGCCGATATAGAAGTTCTGGGTGCCACTTTTCGATCTTGCCTTGCATATCCGAAATAAGGAATTACTGCAGTAATATTTTTGGCTGAAGATCTTCTAAGAGCATCAATGCACAGAAGCAGCTCCATAATATTATCGTTAGCAGGTGTAGATGTTGATTGAATTACGAAAACACTATTTCCCCTAATATTTTCATTTATTTCTATATAAATCTCACCATCAGCAAATCTTTTAATATTTGTATTGATAAGTTTAAGCTTAAGCTTTTTTGAAATTTCCTTACTTAATCTGGGGTTGCTGGTACCGGTTAAAATTTTCATTGAGACAAGTTTGTTATACAATCAATTATTTATATTTTCAAATGAATTAAGCGCTAACTAAGCTTATAGTAGAAATACATCTGCCATAGTCTTTTTCACCTAATTGCCTTGATCTTCTAAAGCTAAAAAATTTTTCTTTTTCAATGTACGTGTCAAAATCTATATTTTCTATATCCTCTATATCAAATTCCTTTATTTTAAAATTAACATATTTTCGAAGGTCAAACAAAAATTTACCCTTCGCAACATCGAAAAAAAAAATTTTATTTTTCTTATTTTCTTTAATAAACTCATCGTAAAAATCTTTACCTACTTCATAATTTTTAACACCAACACAAGGACCAACCGCGACATAAATCTTATTTTTTTTATTCATTTTAATTATTTCATTAAGTGTATTTTTTATAATTCCATTTACCGCTCCTCTCCAACCAGAATGAATACAAGCGATAACGTTATTTACTTTTTCGTAAATTAATATAGGAACACAATCTGCAGTGAGCACAGAAATTGCAATATTTTTCATATCTGTGATTAATGCATCAGCATTAATCTTTTGAATACTTTTATTATTTTCGTTAATCGTCACAACTTTATTACTATGGGTTTGATTCATTAAAAATAAATTTTTTTTAGAAACACCTATTTTTTTGGAAACGATAGTTAAATTATCTAGAACATTATTTTCCCTATCATCAGACCCAAGACCACAATTAAGACTGTTGTAAACACCTTTTGAAACACCTCCCTTTCTTGAAAAAAAACAGTGTTTAATGCCATTAAATTTATTAAGTTTTTTTGAAAAATACATTAAATAAAACCAAGTGAAAATTTTTTTTTTAACTTAAAGGCAGATATAACTTTAAATAATTTTCCCATCTGTTTCGAGCTTAACAACCTCTGTAATCTTAAATAAAGCTCTGATTTTTCTTTAAAATTCATTTTTTGACTTACGTTTTCGGCTCTATTAATAATTCCCATCTTCTTTAAAAAAAATCCCTGCGTTACAACATTATTCACTTTAAGATTTTTTTTTTTTAGATAGTTTTCTAATAAGTTAAAATTCACTAAAGAAGTAATGTCTGCATTTCCAACATTTTCAAACATCATATTTATTTTATGGTTTTTAACAGATTGTAAAGTATTTTTACTTTGCTGTTTTAAAAAACCGTAATCGATTAAGAGTAAACCACCACTTAATTTTTTAATAGTACTTATAATTAGCTTTAATTCATCCAAACCTTGTTTTGGGAACTCAATAAAATATTGTTCTTTTAAAAGGTTGTATTTTTTTAGTTCTATTATTGATTTTAAGTCAGCTTTTTTAAAAGAAGTAGTAATTTTGGAATTATTTTCTAATTTTACGTATCTTTCATATAAAATATTATCAATTTTTTTAAATTGTTTTATTGGAACCGCATCAAAAAATTCATTTCCTAAAAAAATAACAGGTCCTTTTTTAAGCGTATGAAAATTTTTGATCCAGCTTATCTTTTCATGACCAAGATTTTTTTTTTGTAAATCTTTTAAAATTTCACTTTTTTCATATAAAAAAATATTTACTGAATTTAAAAAATTTGGAAATTTTTTAAATACTTTAATGAAAGTAGAACACATCTGCCCGTTACCAGGTCCAAGCTCAACAATATTGAATACTTTTGGTTTTTCTAAATGTTCCCAAAAAGCAACAATCCATAAAGCTAGTACTTCGCTGAATAATGCCGATATCCCAGGAGAGGTTATGAAATCACCATTTTTCCCAAAAGGGATTTTTTTTGAGTAATATCCATAATCTTTGTCATAAAGAGCATTAGAGATAAATTCATCAATAGGAATTTTTTTTGATATTGGAAAATATTTATTTAGTGAATTCATTGTTTGTTGCTTTTTTTAAAATCAATAATCCTATTAAAATCATAGAAAAACTTAATATAGATCCCATGCTAAACAAATCAAACAGATATCCAATTTGTATATCTGGTTCTCGAAATTGTTCTGCTACAATTCTAAAAAAACCATACAAGATCATAAAAAAAGCTGAAACGCTGCCAGTCTTAGTTTCTTTTTTAAAAACTACACTTATTAAAATTATAAAAAGTATAATACCTTCTAGTAAAGCCTCATAAAGCTGAGAAGGATGTCTTGGAATTTTATCTATTTCAGGAAAAATTACCGACCAATATAAATTACTTGATTTTCCATAAAGTTCACCGTTAATAAAATTTGCCACTCTACCAAAAAAAATACCTATAGGAGTTACACTTGCGATAACATCTAATAAAAAAAATAAGTTAATTTTTATTTTTTTGGCGAACAAGTGAGTACCCAGCACCACCCCTATTAAAGCGCCATGGAAAGACATGCCACCTTGCCAAATTTTGAAAACATCTAAGGGGTTGTCAAAATAATAAGAAGGATTATAAAAAATTATATATCCAAGTCTGCCACCAAGTATTATTGAAATAATTATATAGCTAATTAAATCATCAAAAATTTTAACATCAAATGTAATAGTTTTATTTTTGATTTTAAAAACAATTATTTTTTTTGCGATCCACCAACCGATTAAAATTCCAAAGATATAAGCGAGAGAATACCATCGTATTCCAAAAAAACCGAAGTTGATTAAAATAGGGTTTAAATCGTGAACATACATGTTAAACTTATATCATAATTGATATTACTTTTCTTATCAATTAAGGTTAATCATGAATAGTTCAGAAAAAATTTTAAAACTTATATCAAATTTTGTAGAAACAAGTGTTCTTACATCGCAAGATGCTAAAAAAGAATTACTTAATAATTTAAAATTTAAGCGTGATAATTTAATTGATAAACTTCAGTTGGTTTCAAGAGAAGAATTTAATATTTTTAAAAAAATAATTGAAAAACAACAAAAACAAATTAATAAATTAAAAAAAATGAAACAAACTACAAAGGTAAAGAAATCTTAACCTGTAAACCTTTATGTTTATTTTCACTTAATTCAATTTTTCCACCGTGCGATCTCACAACATCTTCTGCAATCGACATTCCCAATCCAACTCCTACATGATTTAAATTTCTGCTTTTATCTAGTCTGTAAAAAGGCTTAAAAACATTTTTGTATTGATTTAGTGGTATACCGGGTCCGTCATCATTTATAAAAATATTTAAGTTATTTTTTGATTTTGACATACTTACGTAAACATTCTTGGCATAATTTAAACCATTCTCAACAATATTATTAAAACATCTTTTTAATGTATTTTTTCTTCCAACTAAAACTATTTGTGCAGGTAAATCTAAGTGTAAATGTTTGCTATTTTTTTCACTAGCAATTTCATTGAAAAGTTTATTAATACTAATAGCAACCGAATCTTCCTGAATCTGTGACTTTGCAAATTGCAAGTAAGCATTAAGCATAATTTCCATCTCATCAATATCTTTTGACATTTTAAAAGAAAGATCTTTTTGACTTAACATCGCCAATTGAAGTTTTAATCTCGTTAGTGGCGTTCTCAGATCGTGACTAATTCCCGAAAGCATTTCAGATCTTTGTTTTAAATGCCTATCAATTCTTTTTGCCATTCTATCAAATTCATATGCAGCTTTTCTTATTTCTGAAGCACCAGAAGGCCTTATCCCACTAACGAAATCCCCTTTTCCAAATTTTTCAGCTGCTTTTGCAAGATTAATAATTGGCTTAGTTTGATTTTTTAAAAAAATTATAGCAATCGAGATCAACAACAATGATGAAAAAGTAATCCATAAAATAAATAATCTTACAGATGATGGTGCGATTCTTTCTCGAGGAAACAAAATTTGAATAATTTTACCATTAGATTTTACCTTAACCTCAACGATTTCTTCGTACTTCACAGTATCAAACCAATAATTAGTACTTCCAAAAACACTTTTTAATTCACGCCGTAAAGATCTATCCATCGGACTATATTTTCTTTCTCTAACGCTACTTGGCAAGTTTTCATTTTTTATATTAATCACATACCCAAAATTGAATTTATACTGCTCTGTAAGATAATTTATTTGACCTGAATCTTTCCCCGTATAAATATCTGATAAAGTCTTTAATTCCGCAACTAAAGACCTCGTTAAGCCTTTATTTGCTTTAATCCAAATACTTTCAAAGAAAACTACTGATATTATAACTTGCAAAATAATTGTTGGTGCCGCTACTATTATTAAAGACCTATAAAATAACCCACTAGGTAAAAATTTCTTTAAAATATTATTCAACCCAAAGGACATAGCCAGAACCTCTTATCGTTTGTAAGTATTTAGGGTTTTTAGGATTTATTTCAATTTTTTGTCTTAGCCTTGTAATCATAACATCAATAGATCTTTCTTGGGCAATATTTGAAATTTCTCCAATTTGTATTCTAGAATAAGTTTTACCTGGATTGGCTAACATTTCGACCAAAACTTTTTTTTCTGTATTATTAATTTTATTAATCCTTTTTTTTAGCTGGATTGACATTTTGTTCAAATCAATTTTTGCTTCGCCAATTTTGCTAATTTTATTAAATTTAATTTTTTTATTCTTTTTTATAATATTTTTAATTCTAAGTAATAATTCTTTAGGTTCAAAAGGTTTGCCCAAATAGTCATCTGCTCCTAGTTCCAGTCCTTGAATTCTATTTTCTACCTCACTTTTTGCCGTTAGCAGCAAGATGGGTATATCAGATTTTTCTTTTATTTCTTTAGTTAGTTCGAAACCATTTTGTCCTGGCATCATTACGTCTAAGACTATTAGATCGAATTTGAAATAACTTAATTTAGTTTTTCCTTCTTCAGCGCTATTTCCTGTCGAAACAATAAATCCATTATCATTTAGATATTCTTTTACTAGTTCCCTAATTCTGTCATCATCATCAACTACGAGTATATGATATTTAATTTTTTCCATTTATAATTTTATTTAATACCTCTTTAAATTTTACTACCGAGTCAGGTTCTGAGTTCTTTAAAGCATTAAACACTCTCTTTTTTTGCATCTCATATATTTTATTAAAAAAAATTTGACCTTCTTTATCTAAAAATAAATTTTTTCTTCTTGTATCTTTCTTATCTTTAATTTGCTTTATCATTTTTGATTCTATCAAATCTCTCAAGACTCGGTTTAAACTTTGTTTGGTTACTTTAAGCAAAAACATTAGTTCTCCTAGATTTGTACCAGGATTTCTTTCAACTAGATTTAAAGCTCTTAAATGAGCAGGTCCAAATGAGTTTTCTTGAAGTATTTCTCTAGAATCCGAAGAAGTTTCCCTATAAGCATAAAAAAGCAATTGAATGAAATCTTTAATTTGTTCATCTTTAAGGTAAAGTAATTCTTTCATAATCGGTAAGTTATATTGACTTATTGTAATAAGAAATATACTTTTTTGTAACAAAAAAATCGTTATATTTTTATTATATGGAAATTATTCCTTACGACAAAAAATCAGGAAAAATCTGGTTTAACGGCAAAAATGTTGATTGGTCAGATGCTAAGATTCATCTTTTAAGTCACGGTCTCCATTACGCCAGCTCTGTTTTTGAAGGCATAAGAGTTTATGACAGAGAAGTTTTTAAACTAGAAGAGCATACAGATAGATTATTTTATTCTGCAAAAAGAATGGGTATGGATGTGCCTTACACCCAAGATGAAATTAACAAAGCGACAAAAGAGATTGTAGATATTCAAAAAACTCAAAACGGTTATATCAGACCAATAATTTGGCGGGGGAGTGAAATGATGGCAATTTCAGCTCAAAAAAATAAGATTAATGTTGCCATAGCTACATGGGAATGGGGATCTTACTTTGATCCAAAACTTAAAATTGAGGGAATAAAATTAAATATTTCATCTTGGAGAAGACCATCACCAGATTCTATACCTTGGGATACTAAAGCTGCAGGGCTATATATGATTTGCACGCTATCTAAACATGAGGCAGAAGCCAAAGGCTATATAGATTCATTGATGTTGGACCATGAGGGCAACATAGCTGAGGCAACAGGTGCAAATATTTTTTTTAAAAACGCTGATGGAGAATTACATACACCAATACCAGATTCTTTCTTAGATGGAATTACTAGACGATGTGTAATTGACATTGCAAAATCTAAAGGTATCAAAGTAATAGAGAGAAAAATTAAAATGGAGGATATGGCTAGTTTTGTGGGTTGTTTTTTAACTGGCACAGCTGCCGAAATTACACCTGTTGCTAGTATAAATGAATATAATTTCAAGGTTTGTAATATAATCACTGAACTTTCTGAAAGCTATCAAGGGTTAGTAAGAAGAAAAAAAAATGCGGCTTAATTTTTTTTTGCAACAATCATCACAGACCAAGCAAGATTTTTAAAATATTTAATTTTAAAGAAATAGTAATCTAACTTAGAAATTATTTTAAACACTGATGATTTTTGAGGATTTTTATAAAATAAAAAAAAAATCAAAGTAAAAAACCCATAATATTTAACTGTTACTTGTTTAAATAAAGAATTAATAAAATTAAAATCTTTTTTCAAGAAAGGATGTTCGTCTTCCGACCTAGATTTTGGTGTTAGTTTTCTATAAAAATTTATCAAAGGATTGGCTCCTAAAGGTTCTAAAAAAACCATTTCCCCTCCTTTTTTTAAAATTCTGTTAATTTCCACTAATGATTTTTCTAAATCTAAATGGTGCAGTATTCCAGACCCAAAAACTAAATCAAATGTTTCCGCTTTAAACCTAGTTTCTTCACAATTATCAACTGAATAATTTATTTGAAGATTTAAGTTTTTTGCATTTTCTATAGCTTTACTTATAGAAATTTCAGATATATCTATTCCAAATAATTTAGATGGTTTTAACGTAGCGATTTTTTGTGTAACGCTTCCTATTCCACAACCATAATCAAGTACTATTTTATTTTTAGACTTTTGGGAAGTATAAGCATTGAAGTCTTCGTACATACTGTAAAGAGCTTTATAAAATATATTTTCAAATCTACCTTTGCTTTTAGACTGTAGTTTGTTGTGAAATTTTTTTTCTCTTAGATTAATTTCAGTTAAGCTCATTATTACCTTTTTTTACTATCTTCATTTATAGCATGATCAATACTCTGGACTAAATATCCGTACGCAGTATATAAAGTTAAAAAAGCACTAACCCATAAAAGTATTATCCCAATGGTTTGTGCATTATAGTCTTCAAAACTAATCAGTCTATTACCTGCCTCACCGGTCAGTAAAACTGCTATAGAAAACATTTGTAGGAAAGTTTTAAATTTAGCAAGGTTCGTAACAGGCATTGATATTTTAATTGTAGCTAAAAACTCCCTTAAACTAGAAACAAGTATTTCACGGGTTAAGATAATGATTGCTGCAATAACTTCATAGTTTTTAATTGTTTCATTCATAACCAATAAAACTAAAGCTGCACAAACTAGTATTTTGTCCGCTATAGGGTCTAATAATTCTCCAAGCTTTGATTCTTCTTTAAGCAATCTTGCCAATAATCCATCAAGAAAATCAGTAAAACTTGCACCAACAAATAAGAAAAAAGGAATCAAATCTCCATACACGCCAGGTAAGAAAAAAGAGATTACGAAAATAGGAACAACAATAATTCTTCCTATAGTTAAAAGATTAGGTATTTTTAAATTCATATAATTTTATTCGTGAAAATAATTATATATTTTTTTAGCAATGTTGTCTTCAATACCCTCAACAGACTTTAAGTCATCAAGACTAGCAGATTCCACAGATCTAGCTGAACCAAAATGGTTTAATAGAGCCCTTTTTCTTTGTTTACCTATACCGTTAATTTGATCTAAGAGAGACTTGCTAAGATTATTTTTTCTTTTTGCTCTGTGGGAGCTAATAGCAAATCTATGAGCTTCATCTCTTAATCTTTGTATAAAAAACAATAAAGGATCATTTTTTGCGAGCTCAAACTCTTTATTTTGATAATACATTTTTTCCTCACCAGCGTTTCTGTTTTTTCCTTTAGCAATAGCAATTATGGGTAAATCATGAAGGCCCAGCTCATTTAACACTTCTCTACTAACTGAATATTGTCCTTTTCCACCATCAACCATTATCAGATTTGGTAAAGACAAGGAGCCAGACTTCTCCTTCATGACTTTAGAAAATCTTCTAAACAAGACTTCTTTTAACATTCCGTAATCATCACCTTTTACAGAATTATTTTTTATATTAAATTTTCGATATCGTTTTTTAACAAAACCTTCACTACCAAAGCATATTAAAGCTCCAACACAATCTGTTCCTTGAATATGACTATTATCATAAACTTCTAGGAGACTAATATTGGTATTAAGCGAAAATTTTTTAATCAGATCTTCGATTAAGTTATCATTACTCTGAGTCTCATAAATTTTTTGCGTTAAAGCTAGCTTAGCATTTTTTTCAGCTAGGGCAGATAAACTTTTTTCCTCTTTAGATTTTGCTTCTCGTAAAATTATTTCCTTCCCTTCTTTTTTTTGAAATGCTTTTTCTAAAAGATTATTTTCAGTGATATTATTATTAGTTATTATTAAAGATGGAATAGATTTATTTTCATAAAATTGAGATAAAAAAGAAGATAAAATATTGTCTAACTTTTCATCAGGGTCATGTTTTGGAAAAAAAGCTTGATTACCCCAATTTTGTTTGGACCTAAAAAAAAAAACTTGAACGCAAGTTTTTCCTGAGTCTTTAAAGATACTTACTACATCCGCTTCATTTAAATTTGTTTGATTAATTTTTTGTGATGACTGAATCTGAGAAAGAGCTTTAATTTTATCTCGTGCAGTTGCAGCTTTTTCATAATCAAGTTCCTTGCTAGCTTCTTCCATTTCTTTAGAAAATGTTTCTTGAATCTTTCTTGATTTTCCGGATATAAAATCAACCGAGTCTTCTACACTTTTTTTGTAATCTTTTTCATTTATGTGACCAACGCAAGGTGCCGAACATCTTTTTATCTGATAAAGAATGCATGGCCTTTCTCTATTTTTAAAAACACTGTCATCGCAGACTCTAAGCATAAAAACTTTTTGTAAAATTTTTATAGTCCAGTTAGCTGAACCAGCGGACGCAAAGGGTCCAAAATAGTGACCCTCTTTAGATTTCTTTCCTCTTAGTTTTGTAATTTGCGGCCATTTGTCTTTGTGATTTATAAAAATATATGGGAACGACTTATCGTCTCTAAGTAAAATATTAAAACGTGGTTTATGTTTTTTGATTAAGTTTGCCTCAAGAAGCAAAGCTTCACTCTCGTTTGTTGTTGTTGTTATTTCTAAATATTTTGTTAGAGAAAGCATCCTTTCAGTTCTAATCGGTAAATTTTTATCAGAAGTATAACTCTTAAGTCTATTAGGAATATTTTTAGCCTTGCCTATATAAAGTATTTCTTTTTTAGCCCCAAGCATCCTATAAACACCTGGGTTATTAGGAATTAATTTAATTTTTTCTTTAATAATATCTTTTCCGGACTCGAGGTTATTTATCATTTTTTTTTTTAGTAATTTCAATGCCCACAGAAGAGGTATTTTTAATAATATCTGGCTTTTCAATTCTCAATTTGATCTTTATTATATTTTTAGCTAGAAACAAGTTATCAAAAATATCTTCAGCTAAGGCTTCAAGCAAGTTATAATGTCTTTTGTGAGTTATTAATTTTACTTTACTAATAATATTTTCGTAATTAACAATACTTTCTAAATCATTTTCAGCTGCTTTTAACAAAGGATTAATATCTATTTCAATATTAAATTTAATTTGTTGTTCTTTTTTTTTTTCAAAATCATGAATTCCAATTGAAGTATCAAAAACAAGATCCGTAATTATTACTTTTCTTTTATAAGAATACTCTTCTTTTTTTTGAAAGTTTATAATTTTTATATTCTTTTTTTTCATTCTTTTACATTTATTATATCAGGTGTTAGCCAAGCAATGCTTTGACCACTATCCACAGGTATAATTTGACCTGTAATGTTGTCATTACTTATCAAAAACTTTACAGTTTTAGAAATATTTTCAGTTTTAACTTTCTTTTTTAACAAAGTAGCTTGCCACTGTTTTTTGAAATGTTTTTCTGATTGTCTTTTGTTTTTAAGTGTAGGTCCAGGAGCTATTCCATTTACCCTAACATTTGGTGCAAATTTCATAGCACTTACCTTCGTCAAAGTTCCAAGCCCAGTCTTACTTAATGTATAGGAAAAAAAATGAGGAGTGAGTTTAAATATCCTTTGATCAATTATATTTATGATATTACCTCTATTGTTTTTAATATATTTAAAAAAATCTCTAGAAAGAACGGAGGGTGATTTTAGATTAATATTTATATGTTTATCAAATTCATTCTCATCAAACTTTTCTATATTATCATTTTCAAAGAGAGATGCGTTGTTTATTAAACAGTCTATTCCTTTCATGGCCTTATATGCATAAGGGATAATTTTTTTTACCTCTGTGCTTTTATTAAGATCTGCTTTTATTAAGAATATTTCTGAACCAAGATTTTCTAAATCTATTTTTAGTTTTTTAACTTCCGATGAAGACTTGTTATAGTGCAATAAAATTTTCACATCAAAATTAGCTAGAGACTTTGCTATAGACGCGCCAATTCTGGTAGCTGCACCGGTTATGACTATTTTTTTGGCTTCCATTTTTTTGCTGCTTTATTTACTTTTACCCCTGGCATACCCATTGTAGATCTACCCTTAGGGTGTATTTTATTTTTTAAGTTATACTGACTAATTTTAGGATTCAAATTAATTTCCAACTCACTAGCTTCTAATTTTCTTATTTCATCCCTCATTCGTGCAGCTTCCTCAAAATCTAAGTTAGCTGCAGCTTCTTTCATTTGCTTATTAAGAGACTTTAAGTGTTTTTTTAAATTTCCACCAATATTTGATCCCCCACTTAATTGAAGGTGATCTTTTTCATAAATAGATGATAAAATATCTCCAATATCTTTTCTAATTGATGTTGCTGTAATATTATTTTTTTTATTGTAAGCAACCTGTATTGCTCTCCTTCTATCAGTTTCACTAATTGC
>Ga0308019_10000491_pt1 | contig 25003 bp, 25 predicted proteins | sample Neamet284_FD_203135 | JGI IMG/M metagenome (GOLD analysis project Ga0308019, IMG submission 203135) | Marine microbial communities from water near the shore, Antarctic Ocean - #284 | ecosystem: Environmental > Aquatic > Marine > Unclassified | place: Southern Ocean | collected 2014-10-01 | reverse complement strand
CCTATGTCTGTCAAATGGACTAGTTCTGATAGAAACTGTAACTGATTTAGTTACTTGATTGTCTCCTCTGATTTTTTCTGCAGCAGAAAGGCAGTGTGTTGTTATCGATTCTTTTAGTTTTTCTATGTTTTCAACTTTTTTTCCAAACGATCTAGACACACAACAACTTTTTCTTTTAAGCTCAACTGTTTGCAAGTCTACGCAAGGTATACCTCGCAGTTCCATAACTGTTTTAGCTCCTAGTACATTTGTATTTTTTTTAACCCAAGTATTAGAGATATTTTTTAATTTATAAGCAGTGTCAATATCATTTTTTATATATAATTTTGAGAGTTGTTTGCCAACACCCCAAATATTAGAGATATCAAATTTTTTAAGTTCTTCATCTATGTCTTCTTCTTTGTCTAAGACTATTACACCTGTTTTATTTTTTTTAGCTATATAGTTTGCTACTTTGCTCAATGTTTTGGTATTGGCTATTCCAATACTAGTTGGTATGCCTGTCCATTTTAAAATTCTTTCTCTTATTTCTTTTCCGTACTCATTAAGTCTTTGATTTTCAACAAAAGATAAACTTATGAATGCTTCATCTATTGAATATATTTCCATCTTATCAGAAAATTCTTTTATCACCTTCATGACTCTTCTGGAGATATCTCCGTACAAAGCATAATTTGAAGAAAAAATTTGAACATCATTTTTCTTTACTAAATCTTTAACTTTAAAATAAGGTTCTCCCATTTTAATACCAATTTTTTTTGCTTCTACTGATCTTGAGATTACACACCCGTCATTATTAGAAAGTACGACAACTGGTTTATTTATTACTTTAGGATTAAATAATCTTTCACAAGAGACGTAGAAAGAATTACAATCTATTAATGCAATATTTTTTTTTTTGCTACAATTTGTGTATGACATAAGTTACGACTCCCCAAATTATAACTTCTTGATTTTCACCTAGGTTAATTTTATCGACAGTACTTTTTGATCCAGAGGTAAGGTAACTAATTTCTTTTTCCTTAATAAAAGTTTTAACAACCAACTCTTCGTTAACATTGGCTATTACTGTTGAAAAACTTTTTGGATTAATGCTTTTGTCTACGATTAACAAATCACCATCATAGATCCCGACGTCTCTCATTGATCTACCTTGTACTCTTATTATAAAAGTTGCAGGAGCATTGTTTATTAAATGAGTATTTAGATCTAAATCATCCTCAATATAATCTGTTGCTGGAGAAGGAAAGCCCGCTCCTACTTTATGTAGATAAAATGGTATTGTTAGTTTCATAGTGTTCCTGTTTTGTTCTTTTATACCTCTTATAGATAGATAAAGTCAAACTAATAATCAAATGGGTCAAAATGGCGAGAGACATTTTAAAAACAAAAATGTAACTTAGATGTGATGAAAAAAATACTTATAGTGTTAACTCTTTTTCTATCCGCAATATCCGCGAATGCTGACACAAAATTGCAAGATATTTTAAAAAACGGAGAGCTACGTGTTGGAACCACTGGTGATTGGGATCCAATGACAATGAAAGATCCAGCGACAAATAAATATAAAGGATTTGATATTGATGTAATGAATGAATTAGCAAAGGATATGGGTGTTAAGATTAAATTTGTCCCTACTGATTGGAAAACAATTGTCTCAGGTATTACCGCTAAAAGATATGACATTTCAACAAGTGTAACTAAAACTCCTAAAAGAGCTGAAGTTGCAGGTTTTACAGATACTTATTACAAATATGGAACAGTTCCACTAGTTCTTAAAAAGAATTTAAAAAAATATTCAACGTGGGATTCTTTGAATAATAAAAAAGTTACAATAGCTACTACTCTTGGAACGTCTCAAGAAGAGAAAGCTAAAGAGTTTTTTCCTAAATCTAAGCTAAAATCAGTTGAAGCTCCTGCAAGAGACTTTCAAGAAGTTCTTTCTGGAAGAGCCGATGGAAATATAACAAGTTCAACAGAGGCTAATAAATTAGTCATTACCTATCCTCAGTTAGCAATAGTTCCTGACGGAGAAAGAAATCCAGCCTCCTTAGCTATGATGGTTGGTAAAAAAGATAAAGTATGGAATGACTATGTTAATAAATGGATTCAAGACAAAAAAGCTTCAGGTTTTTTTCAAACTTTATTAACTAAATATAATCTTAAAAGCTTATAATTTAAGTTTAAAAATCTTCTATTAACAAATAGAATTACCCCGTGAAGTTTATAAAATATTTCGTTATCTTTTTAACATTTCAAGGATGCAGTTCGGACTATGACTGGGGTTGGAACACCTTAAGCCCTAGTAATATAGACGGTTTAACTAATCTTAAATTTTTAATAAGCGGATTTACAATTACAATTTATATATCTGTTATTTCAATCATTCTATCGATGTTACTTGGCCTAATAGTTGCGGTACCATCTTTAGCTAAAAGTAAATTTTTAACTTATTTCAATATATTTTATGTTGAGATAGTAAGAGCTGTTCCTTTGTTAGTTTTAATTTTGTGGATTTATTATGGTTTACCTATAATGCTAGGCATTAGTTTTTCGCCATTTGTTTCTGGTATAATAGCGTTAACTATAAGCGAGAGTGCTTTTCAAGCAGAAATATTTAGAGCAGGAATTAATTCTATATCAAAAGGACAACACGAGGTTGCTGCTTCGCTTGGTATGAACTTTTGGAAAAAAATGAGGCTAGTTATCATGCCTCAAGCAATTAAAACTGTATTGCCGGCATTAGCAAATCAATTTGTTTATGTACTTAAAATGTCTTCTTTAGTCTCAATTATTGGTATTGGTGACCTCACAAGAAAAGCAAATGAATTAGTGGTGACTACTTACCGTCCACTAGAAATATATACCGTTTTAATTCTTGAATATCTTGTGTTGATTTTGATTGTTTCTTATTTAGTTAGAAAACTAGAAAATAAACTAAAATACAAATAATTTTTTAAAGCTCAATCTTAATTTTTCTCTTAGAAAAAAAGGCATGTAAATTAAAACAGCTAATCCCATAAGCCAATTTGTTGTCATTATTGTATAAAAAATATCTTGATATTCACCTTCTTTAATATTGATCACGTACCATAAGGATAAAAATGGAATTGCTGTTAGTCGGAGAATGCTTAGATAAAGACTATAAATTGGTTTTTTAAGAGCTTGAAATACTGCGGTAGTAATAAAAAATATAGGATATATGGGTCCAATTAAAGCTGCAACTTTCAGATAAGTAGTTCCACTCATAATAGCTTCAGAATTATTTGTAAATTGAGATACAAAGAATTCTGCACCAAAAAATAAAACTATGCCTGCTGCAACCATAAAAGATGATCCAAATAAAAGAGCTTTGAAATATAATTCTTTTATACGGGAAAATTGTTTTGCACCAAAATTTTGTCCTCCAATTGAAAGAACGGCAGTATTTAGACCAATAACTGGTAATAAAAAAACTTGTTCAACTCTTAATCCAGCGCCGTAGCCTGCGGTTGCTAGATCTCCAAATTGACCTATAAAATATAAAATATTAAAGATACCAACTCCTATAAACAACATACTAAACATTATAGGTAGTGCTTGAGAAAATAATTCTCTCAGCATATCTGGCTTAGGAATAAAACATTCCATATATAAGTATTTTTTTAATTTACATGCGTTAACTTTGTAAATTAAATAAAGTGTTCCTATTGACTGTGCAATCACTGTGGCTATAGCAAGACCACCAATTCCAAAGGCTGGAATAATACCGTATCCCCAAATAAATAAAGGGTTTAAAAATATATTTAAAAAGAAACTAAAAATTAAAACGTTTCTATAACTTTTCGTATCACCCTGTGCGTTCAAAGTTCCATTTAAAGAAATTTGGATCATTACAATAAAAGTACCGTAAAAAATAATATCTAAATATTCTCTTGTTAAGGCAATACTTGTTGTGTCAGAGCCCATTACACCTAAAAGAAAATTAGAAGCATTTAATCCGAAGAAAGTGACAATGATGGACATTACAACTGCAAAAATTACAGATTGCGCAACAAACATTGAAGCTTTATTAACTTTTTTCTCACCTATTAAATTACCAATAGATGCATTTGTAGCAGCACCAATACCAACACCAACAGCTATTATTACAAAATATATTGGAAATGATTTAGCAATCGCTCCTATAGCCTCAGCAGAAATTCTACCGGCGAACCAAGTGTCTACCAAATTGTAAAAGGTTTGAAATAGTGACCCTACACTAGCAGGTATAGTAACTTTTCTAAGTAACGACCAAATTGAGTCTTTTGTTAAATTCATAGGTTGGAATTTTAAAATTAGCTGAACTCTTTTTTGAATATATGCGATTTTCCCTGTTCTTTAGCAAGGCTTATTTGTTTCTGTCTCATTCTAAATCTTTCTTTTTGATTTCTAGTAAGTTTATCATAACAATTTAGACAGGACACACCCACCTCATACTTTTTAGATTTTTTATCTAATACTGAAACAGGAGTTCTGCAGCCGCCACACATTGAATGAGTTCCAGGTTTTAACTTATGTTTTAAAGAAATTCTGCTATCAAATACGTAGCACTCACCTTTCCATAGGCTTTTTTTTCTTTTTATTTTTTCTAAATAGCCAAGTATTCCGCCTTTAAGTTGAAAAACATTTTTAAATCCATTATTTTTTAAATAGACAGAGGCTTTCTCACAACGAATTCCTCCAGTGCAAAACATAGCTACAGGTTGACTTTTTTTTACTTTATTTAAGTATTTGGGAAAATCTCTAAAGTTATTAACGTTGGGATTGGAAGCGCCTCTAAAAGTACCTACGTTATGCTCAAATGGTTTTCTAGCATCAATTAATACAGTATTTTTTTTTTTAATTAATTCATTCCATTTATCTGGCTTTATATAAACATTTTTTTTCTTATTTTTTTTATTTAAATTTAATCCAAATGGAACAACTTCTTTTTTAATTTTAACTTTAGCTTTGTGGAAAGGTTGATACTTACTTGATGAGTTATTTTTACTGTCAAAATTCTTAAAATTAAATTGTTTTAAAATTTTTTTTTCAACAAGGGCAATAGTATTTTTTTTTCCTGATATAGTTCCATTAATACCTTCTTTAGCAAGTATTAGGGCGCCTCTCACCTCATTTTTAGCCATGAACAATTGTAAGTCTTGTTTGTGTTTTTTTAGGTTTGTAATATTTATAAATTTATAAAAACCAAATATATTAAACATTACAACTTCCTGCAGACCGTAAAACCGTCACCAAGTGGAATTATGACCTGCTCTGTTTTTTTATCATTTTTTACATGCTCATTAAAATCTCGAATTATATTTGTATATTTTTTATTGTTATTTTCATCAGATACTTCTCCGTGCCATAAAACATTATCAATAATAATTAATCCATTTTTTTTAGTTAATTCAATCGTGGTGTCATAATATTTTTTATAATTATCTTTGTCAGCATCAATAAAAACGATATCAAAAACATTATTCTCTTTTTTTAATTCTAGGATGCTTTCTAGAGCTGGTTTTATTATAGTTTTAATTTTTTTTTCTTGATTTGCTTTCATGAAGAAATCTGTAGCGATTTTATTAGTTTCTATGTTTTTGTCTAACGCAATAAGGCTACCGTCGTCTGGTAGCGCCAAAGACATTGATAGAGTACTTAAACCAGTAAAAGTGCCTACTTCTAGTATTTTTTTTGAATTTGAAACTTTAATTAATAACTCTAAAAAATAACACTGAGACACTGCTATCTGCATTCTTTTAATTTCACCTAAACTTTTATTATAAGAAATTATTTCTTTTTGGATTGGGTGTAAAGACTGACTAAAATTTTCTATATATCTCTCTAGTAGAGGAGTTATTTCTATATTTTTTCCCATGAGTATTTAAATAGATTGCTATTTTTATCACATTTCATTTTAGTTTATTTTTAAGTATATCGTTGACTAACTGAGGGTTTGCAGTTCCTCCTGAAACTTTCATTACTTGTCCAACAAAAAAACCAAACAACTTATCTTTACCTGATTTATATTGTTGTACTTTATCCTTGTTTTCTTCTAAAATTTTATTAATTAAATTTTCTAGCTCTTTTGGATCGCTTTTTTGTTTTAAGCCTTTTTCTTCAATTATTTTAACGGGATCACCACCACTTTCTTTCATAACTTCAAAAACTTCTTTTGCAGCTCTACCTGAAATTAAACCTGAAGAAATAGAACTTATAAGACTGGCCATTTGTTTGGCTTTAATTGGTGACTCTGAAATTGATATATTTTTTTCATTGAGAGATGCAAATAAATCTCCAATTATCCAGTTAATTGATAGTTTCTTGTCAGCAATTTTAATTACTTCTTCAAAATAAGCCGCAACTTCTTTTTCTGAAACTAAAACATTGGCTTCGTAAGAACTTAATGAATAATTTTTTATAAAACGCTCTTTTTTTTGATCTGGAAGTTCAGGTAAGTTTTTTTTAATTTTTTCAATCAAATCTTTATCTAAGATCAGAGGTAACAAGTCTGGGTCAGGAAAGTACCTGTAGTCGTGAGCATCTTCTTTGGATCTCATAGATCTTGTTTCATTTTTTTTAGTGTCAAATAATCTTGTTTCTTGTACAATAGACACACCTGACTCTAAAAGTTCTACTTGTCTTTTAGACTCGTGTTCAATGGCCATTTGCATATACTTAATAGAATTTACATTTTTAATTTCACATCTAGTTCCTAATTTTTGGTCACCCTCTTTTCTAACTGAAACATTCACATCAGCTCTTAATGATCCTTCTTGCATGTTTCCATCGCATGTTTCAAGATATCTCATAATTGATCTTAATTTTTTCACATAAGCACTAACTTCATCTGGGGATCTTAAGTCTGGTTTGCTAACAATTTCCATTAATGCAATACCTGATCTGTTAAGGTCTACGAAAGTATTACTTGGATCTAGGTCATGAATGCTTTTTCCCGCATCTTGTTCTAAGTGTAGTCTTTCGATACCAATTTTTTTTGTGCCAGTCTTTAAATCTAATGTTATTTCACCTTCGCCAACAATTGGGTTTTTAAATTGAGATATTTGATAACCTTGAGGTAAATCAGCATAAAAATAGTTTTTACGATCAAAAACAGAATAAGAATTAATTTGTGCATTTATACCAAGTCCTGTTTTTACTGCTTGTTCAACACAATGTTTATTTATCACAGGCAACATTCCAGGAAATGCAGAGTCTACTAAACTTACCTGTGTATTAGGATCGGCTCCAAATGTTGTCGACGAACCTGAAAATAGTTTTGACTTAGATGTTACCTGAGCGTGCACTTCTAGACCAATAACTACTTCCCATTTACCTTGAGATCCTTCAATTAAATATTTTGATTTTTCATTATTCATTATTTATTTTTCCCACCATTTAGAAATATTCTGAGTAAAGTTACTTTTGCTCTCTATAGAAAGAGCTAAGTTTAATAAAGTTTGTTCTCCAAGTGGTTTGCCAATTAATTGTAGTCCTAAAGGCAAATTATTTTTATCACTGCCAGCAGGAACTGATATTGCTGGAATTCCAGCTAAATTAGCAGGAACTGTAAAAATGTCGTTTAAGTACATTGATATAGGATCATCTTTTTTTTCTCCAATTTTAAAAGCAGCACTTGGTGTAGATGGAGTTAATATCGCGTCAACTTTTATAAATGCGTTGTCAAAATCATTTTTAATTAACTGTCTTACTTTTTGTGCTTTGAGATAGTATGCATCGTAGTAACCAGATGACAAAACATATGTTCCAATCAAAATTCTTCTTTTAACTTCATCACCAAAACCTTCGGACCTTGTGTTTTCATACATCTCGATAAGGTTTGAGCCATTAGATGATCGAAAGCCATATTTAACACCGTCGTATCGAGCTAAATTTGAAGAAGCTTCCGCAGGTGCAACAATGTAATAAGTGGGAAGTGCGTATTCGGTGTGTGGTAACGAAATATCAATTATTTCTGCCCCTTCTTCTTTGAGTATTTTTTTACCTTTTTCCCAAATTTCTTCAATTTCATTTGGCATTCCTTCAACTCTGTATTCTTTCGGTATTCCAATTTTTAAGCCCTTAATATTTTTAGTTAATTTTTTGGAATAGTTTTCTTTTTTTCTGTTAATTGAAGTAGAATCTTTTGGATCAAAACCTGACATAGCTTCAAGCATTAAAGCACAGTCAGAAACTGTTTTTGCCATTGGTCCTGCTTGATCTAGAGAAGAAGCAAAAGCAACAATGCCCCATCTTGAACATAGTCCATAAGTTGGTTTCAAACCAACGGTTCCAGTAAATGATGCTGGTTGTCTAATTGAACCTCCTGTATCAGTCCCAATAGTAGCTGGTGTCATGTTTGCAGCTAATGCACTTGCAGAACCACCAGAAGAACCACCGGGAACTGTGTTTTCTTTTACAGGGTTCATTACATTTCCAAAAAAACTTGTTTCATTAGAAGAACCCATCGCATATTCATCACAATTTAATTTACCCAGGAGAAAAGCACCTTCCGACCAAAGGTTAGCTGTTACTGTTGACTCATAATTGGGAACAAAGTTTTCAAGCATTTTACTTCCCGCTGTAGTTCTAACACCGTTAGTGCAAAATAAATCTTTGACTGCAAGAGGTATACCTGGCAACAAAGAATCGAAGTTTGGGTTTGCATCAAAAATTTGAGATTTTTTTAAAGCTATATCAAAGGATTCACTTATAAATGAATTAAGTTTTTTTCCTTTTTTAATATTATTAATATAAGCGGTTGTTACCTCTTCGGATTTGATCTCTTTTTTTTTAATTAATTCAACTATTTCTGTTAAACTATTATTAGTTATATCAGACATCTATTCTATTACTTTAGGAACAATAAAGAACTCTTCATTTTTACTGGGTGAGTTTTCTAAAATTTTATCTCTAATTTCACCATCTGTAACTTTATCTTCTCTAGTTCTTAAGCCCTGATCTAAAATTGAGGTTAAAGGATTTACTTTATCTGTATTAATATTACTCAATTTTTCAATAAAGTTAAATATATTAGACAGGTCTTTAGATAAACTATCTATTTGCTTTTCTTCTAAAGATATTCTTGCAAGTTTAGCAGTGTGTTTAATTTTATCTTTATCTATGAGCATTTGTAATCTATGTTATTTATAGGAAATTATTATCATAACTTATAACATAATCATGCTTGATATTGAAGAATTTGGAAAAAAAATTGATAAAAAATCAAGATTATTAGGAGTTGACCCTGGTAGGAAACGTGTGGGTATAGCTATATGTGATGAAAATAAAATTATAGCAACACCTTATACGACAATAATTAAAAATAATTTTTCTGAATTTTTGATGCAAATAAATAAAATTATTTCTGAAAATGATATAAAGGGTATCGTAATTGGCAATCCAATAAATATGGATGGTTCTCCAAGTCAATCCTCCCAGTCAGCTAAAGATCTAGCTATAAATTTATCAAAAAATATTTCAATTCCTATCGTTATGTGGGACGAAAGACTTTCTAGCAGAGGTGCTTTTAACCTATCTAATGATTTAAACGTTAATACGAGCAAAAAAATTAGTAAACTAGATGAAAATTCAGCAGCTTTTATTCTTCAAGGAGCTTTAGATTTTTTAAAGAGAGAAATTGCTTGATCTCATAACACAAAAGGCCTATAGAGTTTATTTTAATGGCAGTTAAAAAAAATACGTTAGCTATTAAAGACCAGCCCAAACATCTTTTAGGTATTCAAAACTTATCCATTCAAGAAGCTAAAGATATTCTCGAAGAGGCAAAAACTTTTATCAAACTAAACAGAAGCGCTTCAAAAAAACTCGAGATATTAAGGGGTAAAACTCAAATTAATTTATTCTTTGAGCCATCAACAAGAACACAAAGTTCTTTTGATTTAGCAGGTAAAAGATTAGGCGCAGATGTAATGACTATGAATGTTGCAAATTCTGCTCTTAAAAAAGGTGAGACACTGATGGACACAGCAATGACTTTAAATGCCATGCATCCTGATATAATTGTAATAAGACATCAAGATTCGGGTGCTCCAAATCTTCTCTCTCAGAAAGTTAATTGCACAGTTATTAACGCAGGAGACGGAAGAAGAGAACACCCCACCCAAGCACTGCTAGATGCCCTAACTATAATTAACAGAAAAGGTAAAATTGAAGGTTTAAAAATTGCAATCTGTGGTGACATACTTCATTCACGAGTTGCAAGATCTAATATTTATTTAATGAACATGTTGGGTGCGGAAGTAAATGTTATAGCTCCAAAAACATTAATGCCAAAATCTATTGAAAAACTTGGTGTTAAAAGTTTTACCGATATGAGAAAGGGATTAGATGGATGTGACATTGTAATGATGTTGAGACTTCAAAATGAACGTATGCAAGGATCATTCTTGCCTTCTAAAAGAGAGTATTATGAGTTTTACGGACTTACGCCAGAGAAGTTAAAATTTGCAAATAAAGATGCTTTGATAATGCACCCGGGTCCTATGAATAGAGGTGTTGAGATAGATACAAAGCTTGCGGACGACATAAATGTAAGCTTGGTTAAGGAACAGGTTGAGCTAGGTGTTGCAGTGAGAATGGCTTGTTTAAAAATGTATTGTAAAAAATAAATGACTGAAAAATTTTTAACTAACGTAAGAATTATAGACCCTTCTCAAAAAATGGATGAAATAGGTTCTGTCATTATTGATAAAAATGGAAAAATTAAATTAATTGGTAAAGAGATAAAAAAGTCAGATGCTTCGTTACACGCAGAAATAATAGATCTTAAAAATAAAATATTAATACCTGGCATCGTCGATATGAAAGCATTTGTTGGTGAGCCAGGATACGAGTACAAAGAAAATTTTAGAACTCTAAGTTATGCTGCTTTAGCTGGTGGAGTTACTTCTATTGTTACAATGCCAAATACAAAGCCTTTGATAGACAATGTATCTATGGTCGATTTTATAATAAGAAGAGGTAGAGACAAGGCATCCGTTAACTTATTTCCATCAGCAACGTTAACAAGGGAATTGGCAGGTAAACAAATGACTGAATTTGGGTTATTATCTGCTAAAGGAATAGTAGGTTTTACAGATGTTATTAAAACCGTCCAGAGCACAGAAACAATGTCCAAAATAATGGACTATGCTTCTGATTTAGGGGTTCTGATAATGCAACACGTAGAAGATTATGAGTTATCAAAAAATGGATGTATAAATGAAGGTGAAGTTTCAACACGGCTAGGACTAGAAGGAATATCTTATATTGCTGAAAAAATAATTATCGAGAGAGATCTTTCTTTATTAAGTGAATTTCCATGCAGGTATCATATAAATCAAATCTCTTCGAAAGAATCTTTAGAAGTGATTAAAAGAAATAAAGAAAATGGATTAAATTTCACTGTTGGAGTTTCAATTAACAACCTTTCATTAAACCAAAATGATATCGGAGATTTTAAAACTTTTTTAAAAGTGTCTCCACCTTTAAGACTTGAAGAAGATAGGTTAATGCTAGTTGATGGTGTAAAAAATGGACTAATTGATGTTATTGTTTCAGACCACACTCCTGAAGATGAAGAGGGAAAAAGACTACCTTTTGCCCAAGCTGCTACTGGAGCTATTGGCATAGAAACGATGTTTCCGCTAGCACTCGAAATGTATCACAATGAATCACTACCTTTAAATAAGATTATTGAAACATTAACAATAAATCCTTCTAAAATTTTAAAAATTAATAAGGGTACATTAAAAATTGGATCAGATGCAGATATATGTGTTTTTGATTTGGACACACCCTGGGTTATAAATGCAGATTTATTAAAATCTAAATCTAAAAATACTGCAGTCGAAAATAGAAAAGTTCAAGGAAAAGTTCTTATGACTTTTTTAAATGGCGACTTAGCTTTCAAATCTCAGTGAATATAGAATTATTATACGTAGCAACATACTCATATATATTAGGTTCAGTACCTTTTGGGCTAGTTCTAACAAAAATTTTTCTTAAAAAAGATATACGTAAAGTTGGGTCTGGGAATATTGGAGCAACTAATGCTCTAAGAACAGGCAACAAATTCTTAGGGTTAGCTACATTAATTCTTGATGGTTTGAAGGGATATGTTTCGGTCATAACAACTATATATCTTTTTTCAAATTATACTGGTGGTACTTCAATTGTCTATTTTTCAGCTCTTCTATGTATGCTTGGACATATTTTTCCTATTTGGCTAAAATTCAAAGGAGGCAAGGGAGTAGCAGTATATCTTGCTATTCTTTTTACGTTATCAATTAATTTAGGATTAATTTTTACAATTACCTGGATAATATTTTTTTACTTTACAAAATATGCATCTTTATCATCACTAATTGCAACTCTAATAATTTTTCTATACTCAATTTTTTTTTATAGTTTTAATCTTAGTCTATTTTTTTTTATAACTTTTATAATTATTGTATACACACACAGAGAAAATATATCTCGCATTAGGAATAAGACAGAAAATAAAACTAGTTTATAGTAATTTTTTTTAATAAAATTAGTTCTATTTGACAAATCTATTTAGATTTGCGAGAAAATGTTTAAATGAATCTAGTTATTGTAGAAAGTCCAGCAAAAGCTAAAACAATAAATAAATATCTTGGTGAAGATTATTTAGTTTTGGCTAGTTATGGTCACATAAGAGATCTTCCTTCGAAAAATGGCTCTGTTGATCCAGAAAATAAATTTCATATGTTGTGGGAAATATCCTCCTTTTCTAAAAAATATTTAAAAGAAATTATAAATGCTGCTAAAAATTCAGATAAAATTATATTAGCAACTGATCCTGATCGTGAAGGTGAGGCAATTGCTTGGCATATTAAGGAGTACCTAGTTGAAAAAAAAATACTTAAAAATAAAATTTTAGAACGTGTTGTTTTTAATGAAATTACAAGAAATGCAATTATAAAAGCTATAAACAGCCCGAGACAAATTGAAGTTCCGTTGGTTGAGGCCTATCTTGCTCGAAGAGCTTTAGACTATCTTGTTGGTTTTAATATCTCTCCTATTCTGTGGGCCAAACTTCCAGGATCAAAATCTGCAGGAAGAGTTCAGTCAGTAGCTTTAAAATTAATTGCTGAAAGAGATCGTCAAATAGAGCTATTTAAACCTGAAGAATATTGGACATTAACATCAGATTTTACAAGTATTAATAATAAAAAAATTTTTTCTAAATTAATTTTTTATAATGAAAAAAAAATTGAAAAATTTTCATTTAGAAGTAAAGCTGAAATGAATGAAGTAGTTAAAACCATTAACCAGTCAAAATTTAAGATTAAGGATATTAACTCTAAAGTACACAAAAGAAATCCTTTAGCACCGTTTACTACATCAACTCTTCAGCAAGCTGCATCAAGTAAGTTTGGGTTTGGAGCCTCTAGAACTATGCAAATAGCACAAAGACTTTATCAGGGTATTGAAATAAAAGGAGAAACTACAGGGTTAATTACATACATGAGAACAGATGGAACTCAAATTTCCCAAGAAGCAATTAGTAAATTTCGTGATTTAATTACAAAAGATTTTGGTAAAGAATATGTCCCTGATAACATCAACACATATGAAAGCAAAAAATCAAAAAATGCTCAAGAAGCCCACGAAGCAATTCGACCGACTGAGATTAAAAGAAAACCAGATGATCTTAAAAAATATATAAACTCTGATCAACTTAAACTTTATGAGTTGATCTGGGCTAGAGCCCTATCTTCACAGATGAAATCGGCAGAATTTAATAGGAATAGTATTGTTATTTCAACCACAGACGAAACTATTAAATTTCGAGCAAATGGGTCCGTTATAAAATTTGATGGTTTCTTGAAAGTCTACAAGATTGAGGAGACTGATGAAGATAGTAAAAACATTCTACCGGAATGTAATATGGGCGATGATGTTATTATTTTAAAACTTAATGATGAACAACACTATACGGACCCACCTCCTCGTTACTCTGAAGCTAGTTTAGTAAAAAAAATGGAAGAATTAGGTATTGGTAGACCGTCTACTTACGCCAGTATTATTTCAGTACTATCATCTAGGGCCTATGTAGAGTTGATTGATAAAAGATTCCACTCGACCGACAGGGGTAAATTAATATCTGCATTTTTAGAAAAATTATTTACTAAATATGTAGATTATAATTTTACAGCAGAACTTGAAAATCAATTAGATGACATAACTAGTGGTAAAATTAAATGGGTTAAGGTTTTAGAAGATTTTTGGGTAGATTTTTTTGTCAATATAAATTCTGTTAAAGAAAAAAAAACACGAGAAGTTTTAGATTTACTAAATGAAAGTCTTGGAGATTTAATTTTTGATAAAGATAAAAAAGACTCTGTTGACCGTAAATGCAAGATATGTGCTACAGGACAACTTAGCTTAAAAAATAGTTTTAAAGGAGGTGCGTTTATTGGTTGCTCGAATTATCCAGAGTGTAAATTTACTAGACCGTTCTCAAAAATGAAATCTAAGGCACAATATAATTTAATAGAACAAAAATTAATTGGACAGAATGAGTTTGGTAAAGATATCTACTTAAAAAATGGTAGATTTGGACCTTACCTTCAATATGAAAAAGAATTAGATTCAGCAATAAAAATTGTAAAAAAGAAGAAAAAAACAAAAAGAGAAAATAATCTGAAAAATGTTTCTATACCAAAAGGTGTAGATATAAACAGCATTGGATTAGATAAAGCAAAATTTTTATGTTCACTACCTAGAGTATTAGGACAAAATCCTGTAACAGGAAAAGATATAGTTCTCAATTCAGGTAGATTTGGTGCATATTTAAAATGTGAAAATAAATCTGCAAGACTTGAAAATGTAGAACAAATATTTTCTATAGAATTGAATGTAGCTGTTACTTTAATTGCTGCAGCAAAACCTGGAAGAATTTCAACTTCAATAATTAAAGATTTAGGAGAACATCCTGAGGACAAGAAAATAGTTAGAGTTATGAAGGGTAAATTTGGTCCTTATATAAAATATAAATCAATAAACGCAACAATTCCTGAGGGAAAAGATCCAAACGAAATAATGATGAAAGAGGCTTTAATTCTAATAGATAAAAGAAAAAAATATGATAAAAATAAGAAAAAAAAACATTAATCTTTGAACAAAATGTCATTCATTAAAAAATTAAATACTTTAAATATAGATGTCACTAACCCACCTAAAGTTGTCGGATCGTATCTTGCATACAGACAGATAGGAAAATTTATATACGTATCTGGTCAGCTCCCTTTTAGAAAAGACGGTACATTGATAAAGGGTAAATTGGGTTTAGATATGACTATAGAACAAGGACAAGAAGCAGCTAAAATTTGCACTGTAAACATTATATCACAAGTAAATTTGGCTTGTGGTGGTGATATAGACAAAGTTAAAAATTGCATTAAAATAACTGGGTTTGTTAATTCGACAGACAGTTTTGTTGATCAACCTAAAGTTATTAATGGGGCTTCCGAACTATTGGTAGAAATTTTTGGAGATAACGGAAAACATGCTAGGGCAGCTGTTAGTGTTAATTCCTTGCCATTGGGTGTTGCTGTAGAAATTGAAGCAATTTTCGAAATTAATTAGAAACAGGTCTTCCAATAGAATAATAATTTATTTTTTTCTTCCTCATTTCTATTGGACTGTAAAGATTTCGTAGATCATATAATTTAAATTTTTTATTTTTAATTATTTTATTAAAATCAAGTGATTTAAATTCATCCCACTCAGTATGTAAGATAACAAGATCAGCATTTTTACATGTTTCATTTATTTGAGAATAAAATTTACAATTTTTTAAATTTTTAAATTCTTTCTTTTCACCTGTTGGGTCGTAGTAAGAAATTTTACTTCCTTTTTTATGTAAATACGGAATCATTGTGAGACTAGATGAGTCTCGCATGTCATCTGTGTTTGGTTTAAAAGTTACACCTAAAAATGCTATTTTTTTATGATTAATATTTTTACCAATAATATTGTGCACTCTTGTTAGGAGAAATTTTTTTCTATTATTGTTAGACTTAATTACAGACTTAACTAAAGATAGATCAACTTTAACTTTAGTGCCAATTGAGACCAATCCTTTCGTGTCTTTTGGGAAACAAGAGCCCCCATAAGCAGGGCCAGCCCTTAAGAATCTGCTTCCAATTCTTGCGTCGGTACCCATGCCCAAAGATATGTCCTCAATATTAATTCCAGTTTTCTCACAAAGATTAGCAATTTCATTTATAAAAGTTATCTTTGTTGCTAAAAATGCATTAGATGCATATTTGATTAATTCTGCACCTCTTCTATTTGTGGTAAAAAATTTTGCCCCTTTATTAATTAGAGGTAAATACAAATTCTTCATTGTTTTAAATGCATTTAAAGAATTTGAACCAATAACTATTCTATCTGGATATCTGAAGTCTCTAACAGCCTCACCTTCTCTTAAAAATTCAGGATTAGAAATAACAATAAATTTTTTTTTATTTTTTAAAATTTTTTCAATTTGGTCACCTGTTCCAACCGGTACTGTTGATTTAGTTACAATAATTTTTTTTTTTTTAGAAAATTTTTTTATTTCTTTAGCAACTTTAAATATATAGCTCAAATCAACAGAAGAATTTTTCTTACTTGGTGTGCCTACACATATAAAAATTATATCTACATTGTTTAACGCTTTAGAAATATCTGATGTAAAAAAAAGTCTTTTTGACCTATGATTTTCTTTAATTAATTCATCCAAGCCAGGCTCATAGATTGTTGATTTTCCAGAGTTTAGTTTTTTGATTATATCTTCATTTCTATCTACACAATAAACAGTATGACCGATATCAGCAAAACAAGTTCCACTGACAAGTCCTACATAGCCAGTTCCAATCATACATAATTTCATTATTTTTTTCCCTTCGATATTTGAATGCCAGAATTAATATAACTACTTAACGTTCCACAGTCTAAGTATTTCCCTTTGAATATATTGCCGTAAAATTTTTCACCTTTTTTGATTAATTTTTTAATAGCATCTGTAATATGTATTTCTCCACCCTTACCAGGTTTTAAATTTTTTAATTGATTCATAATTGTCTTCGGTAGAATGTATCTTCCAATTACAGCATAATTTGACGGTGCTTTTTTAATGCTAGGTTTTTCAATAATATTTGTAATAGAAAAATAATCTTTTTTTTTAATTGTCTTTGAGAGAATTCCCCACCTTGAAACTGTTTTTTTTTTTACTGTTTTAGTTGCAATAATTGATCCCTTCGTTTTTTTATGCAATAAAATCATTTCTTTAGAACAATTTTTGTTTAATATTAAATCATCAGGGAAAAGCATTATAAAATGAGAATGTTTAATATATTTTTTACATCTTAAAACTGCATCGCCGGTTCCTCTTGGTTTGTCTTGATAAACAAATTTAATCATTTTTTGATATTTTTTTAATTTTATAAATATGTCATTTATTCTTTTGTCTTTTTTTTTTGATAGTATGGATTTATAAAAACTATCATTAAAAAAATATTTTTTTATACTTTCTTTTTTTTTAGATATGACAAAAATAAATTCATTAATACCGGCGTCAATACATTCGTCTAGTATATACTCTAAGTTAGCCTTGCCATTAATGGGTAAAAGTTCTTTTGGTGTGATACTTGATAAGGGCAAAAGTCTTGTACCTAGGCCAGCTAATGGTATTATTGCTTGTTTTATCATAAGTTTCTTTTACTTTTAAATCTTAATTAATACAAATGAAAATATTTAAAAACAAAACACAATTACTTAAAGAAATATCAAATATTAAAGATATAGCTTTTGTACCTACAATGGGGTCAATACATAGAGGTCATCTAAGTTTGATTAAAAAAGCTAAAAAAAAATCTAAAAATATTTTAGTTACAATATATATAAATCCAAAACAATTTAGTAAAAGTTTAGATTTTCAAAAATATCCTAGAAATATAAATAAAGATATTGCTACTTTAAAAAAGATAAATATTAAGTATCTTTACCTACCAACATACAAAGATTTATATTCTTTTAAACCTAAATCAAAAATTTTTATAGATAAATTTTCTAAAAATCTTTGTGGGAAATTTAAACCAGGTCATTTTCGTGGTGTAATTAATGTAATAAATAGGTTTGTAGAAATTATTAACCCATTCACGATATTTTTAGGCTTTAAAGATTTTCAGCAATTAACTCTTATCGAGTCACATCTCAAAAAAAATAAGATAGCTACTAATGTTGTGGCCTGCCCAACAATAAGAGAGAGAAACGGGATTGCTATGTCATCAAGAAATGCCAAATTAAATAAAAATCAAGTTAAAATAGCTGAAAAAGTTTTTAAATATTTAAAGCTTAATAAAAAAATAATACTTTCTTCAAACACCAAGGATAATGAATTAAAAATTATGAGCAATATTATTAAAATTGGCGCTACAAAAGTAGATTACTTAAAGTGTATTAATCTTAAAACACTAAAAAAAACAAAAACAATTCAAGAAAAATCTAATATATTTATTGCGTATTATTTAGGTGGTGTAAGGTTAATAGATAATCTATAGAAAAACTAAGGATCCTATTCCCAAGAAAGATAAGAATCCAATTACATCGGTGACTGTCGTTACAAAAACACTAGAAGCCAAAGCAGGATCTATATTCATTTTTTTTAATGTAACTGGTATTAAAATTCCACATAAACCAGCAACAATCATATTTAAAACCATTGAAGCCGCAATAATTATTGAAAGATCTATTTGTTTAAACCAAAGCTGAATAATAACACCAGTTATTATTGCAAAAATAATTCCATTTAAAACACCTATAAAAAATTCTTTTGTTATTATCTTGTTTATGTTGCTGTTTGAAAGTTCTTTAGTAGCTATTGCTCTAATCGTAACTGCAAGTGTCTGCATACCAGCATTCCCACCCATAGAAGCAACAATTGGCATTAAGAATGCTAATGCAACTACTTTTTCTATTTCTGCTCCAAAGATACTTATGACCCATGACGCAAGTAATGCCGTTGCTAAGTTCACAAGTAACCAGTTAAATCTTCTTTTTGTTTTAACGAACACAGAATCGGTAATTTCCTCATCACCTACACCTGCTAATCTTAAAGCATCTTCTTCGGCTTCTTCTTGTACAACAGTAACAACATCATCGGCAGTTATCATTCCTACTAATTTATTGTCTTTGTTTACAACACCAGCAGATACTAAATTGTAGTTTTCAAATGCCTGACCAACTTCCTCTTTATCCATCGTGACGGAGATTAAAACTGGCATTTCTCTCATTATAGAATTCATTTTTGAAGTTCTGGCTGTTCTTAAAACTCTTGAGGAAGGAACTATACCAATTGGTTTAAACTCATTGTCTACTATAAATATTTCTAAAAACTCTTGTGGAAGATCCTTACTTTCTCTTAAATAATCTATTGTTTGACCAACTGTCCAGTCACTAGGAATAGCAGTAAATTCACGCTGCATAATTCTTGCTGCAGAGTCTTCTGGGTAACTAAGACCTTCTTCTAAAAGAAATCTATCTTTAGGAGGAAGTTTGTCTAATATTAGATTTTTTTTACTTAATTCTAAATTCTCTAGGATTGAAACAGCATCATCAGACTCAAGTCTTTTAATTACATTTGAAATTGAATCTATAGATAGAAGTTGTAAAACTTCACTTTGTATCGATTCGTTTAATTCAATAAAAATTTCAGGAGCTAAATTAAAAGATTCAATTTCTACAAGTTTAATACGTGTTTCGTAAGACAAATTTTCTATTAAATTTGCAACATCTGATGGGTGAAGATCTTTTGAGGTTTGATTGATAAACTTTAGATCACCCTGGTTTATCTTGTCACTAAAAGTTGTAATAAAATTTTTATTAAAGTCTACGTTAACTTTTTTATTTCCTATAGACTTTATTAAACTCATAAAATTTCCTTTTACATTATTTGTGAGACTATTAGTTTATCTAGTGATAAAATTCAAACTAAAATGACTATACAGGTAAAAATTAGCAAAAAACTAGTCACTTATAAAACAGCTTTTTCCTTTTTAAAAAAAAGAGTTGAATTAGTGAAAAAATCTACTGCGGAAGAATTAGTGTGGATACTTGAACATCCACTGACTTTTACTAGTGGCATAAGATCTAAAGAAGATGAAATTTTAGATAAAAAAATTAAAATTATCAAAACAAACAGAGGTGGTAAAATAACATTACATGGTCCAGGACAAAAGATTGTTTATTTTGTTCTAAATTTAAATAAACGGAAAAAAGATATTAAAAATTTAATCAAAACTATTGAATCGATAATTATAGATTTCTTAAAATTATATAAAATTAAAAGCTATGCTGATAAAAAAAATATAGGTATCTGGGTCAAAGATAAAAAAATTGCAGCTATTGGTATACGTGTAAGTAATTGGGTAGCTTACCATGGTTTTTCTATCAACTTAAATAACAACCTAAATCATTATAAGAAAATAATACCATGTGGGTTGGATAATACGAAAATAACAAGTACAGAAATTGAGAGTAAAATCAAAATCTTAAATAAAGAAAAAAAATTAAAAAATATATTTGTTAAAAAACTAAAAAATATTTAAATCTTTTTTAGAAATAAAATCTTTAAATTCTTTATTAAAATCAGCCCTAAAATTATACTTTACATTGTTTATCATAAATTTTATTTCATAGGCGTGTAACATTAAGTTTTTACTTTTAATAAAGTCTTTGCCTCTTTTGACGTAGTATTTATCATCTCCAATTATTGAATTACCTATATTATATAATTGTTTTCTAAGCTGATGTTTTCTTCCTGTAATAGGTCTTAATTCTAATAAAGAGTAATCAGAATTACCTTTTAAAATCTTAATATATGAAGTTGCTTTTTGCACAATTTTTCTTTCTTTTTCATATACAACTAAATTATCTTCCAAGATTTTAATTTCTTTTGAGACCTCTCCGTATACAACGGCTAGATATGTTTTATGGATTTTTCTTATTCGAAATAAAGATGTAAATAACTGAGCATATTCTCTTGTTTTTGCAACTATCAAAATCCCAGAAGTTTCTTTGTCAAGTCTGTGAACTATAAATGGTTTGGTGTCTACGAAATATTTTGTTTCCCTTAAAGTGTCTACTACGTTTTTGAAAGATTTCGTTCCAGACTGAACTGCTATTCCAGCAGGTTTATTTATAACAATAAAATTATCATTATTTTCTATAATGAAATCATCATATCTATCTCGTTCAGTATTAGATGGAATATATTGTGTAATTAAGTTTTTTTCAGTTTTTTTAACTTTTTCAATATTAAAAACTTCAATTATATCATCTTCTTGAACTCGATAGGAACTTTTGGTTTTTTTACCATTAACTTTTACTTGGTTTTTTCTTATAATTTTTTCTATTAAACCTTGAGGTATATCTAGCACTTTATTCTTAAACCAACGATCAAAACGCGTATTATGAAAATCTTTCTCTACCTCAAACTTCTTGATCATAGGAAGAACATGCTAGGGAAATTATTTAGCTGCTGCAACTGGTGCGGTATTTTTATCTTTAGTTATAGTTTTTTTTGGTTTATCAATTTTTTTAGCTTCTATATCTCTGTCAACTAATTCAATTATAGCTAGCGGGGCATCATCGCCATATCTGAATCCAGCTTTTAAAACTCTCGAATATCCCCCTTGCCTTTTTTCATATCTGGCAGACAAAATATCAAAAACTTTTACTACTGAGCTTTTGTCTTGAAGTTTAGAAAATAATCGTTTTTTATTACTTAAGTTATTTTTTTTGCCTATTGTAATTACTTTATCTATTAAAGGTTTTAACTCTTTTGCTTTTGGCAAGGTTGTCTTTATCTGTTCATACTTAATAAGCGAATTAAGCATATTTTGAAACAAAGCTTTCCTATGTTCTGCCGTCCTATTTAATTTTCTATGTCCTAAACCGTGTCTCATTGTTTAATAATTATTATCTTCCATTTTTTTGGACATTTCAGCTATATTATCTGGTGGCCAATTAGGTATTTCCATTCCAAGATATAGTGACATCGTACTTAAAACTTCTTTTATTTCATTAAGAGATTTTCTTCCAAAATTCGGTGTTCTTAGCATCTCAGGTTCAGTTTTTTGAACTAAATCACCAATATAAATAATGTTATCATTTTTTAAACAATTCATTGATCTAACAGAAAGCTCTAATTCCTCTACTCTTTTTAGCAAATTCTTATTAAATTCGGGTTCAGTTGATTTAACTTCCTTAACAACTTCTTGAGGATCTTCAAAATTAACAAACATAGCTAGTTGATCTTGAAAAATTCGTGCAGCATATGCCATTGCGTCTTCAGCATTAACAGTTCCATTTGTTTCAATATTCATTACTAGCTTATCGTAATCTAATGCACTACCAGCTCTTGTATTTTCTACGGTGTACGATACTTTTTTTACTGGACTAAATAATGAATCAACTGCGATTAACCCTAATGGGCTGTCCTCACCTTTATTTTTCGTGGATGGAACATATCCTTTTCCTGTATTTACTATTAGTTCCATGTGAAAATTAGTTTTTTCATCTAGGTTACAAATAACTTGCTCCGGATTCAAAATTTCTATTTCGGTAGGTAGAACTATATCTTTTGCTTTGACTTCTTTTGGTCCTTTAACATCTAGAATAATCTTTTTTGGGGAGTTAACAGATGATTTAATAGCTAAATTTTTGACATTTAAAACAATATCTGTAACATCTTCTCTCACACCTTTAATAGAAGAAAATTCATGAAGAACACTGTCAATTTGTACTGCAGTAACAGCCGCACCCTGTATTGAGGATAATAAAATTCTTCTTAAAGCATTTCCAAGTGTTTGACCAAAACCTTTTTCTAAAGGTTCCGCAATAACACTTGCTGTAGATTTGTCGTCATTACTATTTATTTCTAGTTTGTTTGGCTTTATTAAAGCTTTCCAATTTTTATCTATAATATTATTTGCTGTTTGCATTATACTCTCCTTCTTTTGGGTGGCCTTGTGCCATTATGAGGCATAGGTGTTGTGTCTTTAATCGATGTAATTTTAAATCCTTTTGACTGAAACGCTCTTAATGCAGTTTCTCTTCCTGAACCTGGCCCTTTAACTTCGACAGTTAGTACTCTTAGACCTTGTTCGTATGCTTTTCCTCCAGCATCATCTGCGGCTACCTGCGCAGCGTAAGGAGTTGATTTTCTAGAACCTTTAAAACCTTTTGCTCCAGCTGAAGACCATGCAATCACATTTCCGCTCTCATCAGCTATAGAGATGATAGTATTATTGAACGTGGAATACACATACGCAACTCCTGTAGTGATATTTCTTTTAACTTTTTTCTTTTTTTTAAAAGAAGATACTTTCCCAGAAGCTTTTACAACTTTTGGTACTTCTACTTTTGTAGTTTTAACTTCTTTTTTATCTTCAATTTTTTTATTCATAAATTGCTTATTTCTTCAAGGGAGTAAGTTTTTTTCCAGCAATTGCTACGGCTTTTCCTTTTCTTGTTCTAGCATTACTATGTGTACGTTGTCCTCTTACTGGTAATTTTTTTTTATGACGCGTACCTCTATAAGTAACTAAATCCACTAATCTTTTTATATTCAAAGAAATTTCTCTTCTTAAATCACCTTCGACTTTGTGGTTTGTATTTATATATTCTGTAATTTTAAGAACTTGATCTTCAGTTAATCCATTAACCCTAACATCTTGAGGTATGCTAAGTTTATCACAAATTTTTTTAGATGAGTGTAAGCCTATACCATGAATATAAGTCAGTCCTATACTTACAATTTTATTCGGAGGAATATTAATTCCAGCTATTCGGGCCATAGTTTACTGGGTATAAGTTTATAAAGTCGTATTTATATTGCGTTATTCTTCAAAGTCAACCCTCTATAACGTTCAAATAACTGCTTATTTCAGCGTATATAACGTCGATATCTGTTTCACCATTTACTTCTTTTACTAGATTCATTTTGTCATAGTAGTTTAGAACAGGCTCAGTTGAATATTCATAAGTTTTAAACCTTTTTACAGCTACCTCAGCATTATCATCGTCCCTTTTTTTTAAAAACTTTTTTTGGCAACAGTCAGTATTTGTTTTTGGTGGGTTAAAATATTCGTTATAAGTACTTCCACATTTTGAGCACACTATCCTACCTGTAATTCTTTTTTTAATCACCTCCATTGAAACTTTCAACTTTATAACAAGATCAATTTTTTGATCATATTTAACAAGTAGTTTGTTGAGATTTTCTGCTTGTGGTAAATTTCTCGGATATCCGTCAAAAATAATTCTATTTTTGTACTCATTATTTGAAACAATATTTTCAATTAAATTGTTAATAATATCATCAGAAACAAGTGCACCAGAATTAACTATTGAAGTTATTTTGTTTCCTAAAAGTGTTTTTTTTTTAATTTCATCTCTAAGTAAGTCTCCTGTAGACAATTTAAAAAGATTATATTTTTTTACAATGAACTCAGACTGTGTACCTTTACCAGCACCAGGAGGTCCAAATATAATAATATTCATTTTGGTTTTTTACTTACCAAATTTTGTTTTTTTAATTAGTGACTCATATTGAGAACTCATAAGTCTTGTCTGAACTTGAGTAACGGTGTCCATTGCAACCACAACAACAATTAAAATTGAAGTTCCACCTAAATAAAAAGGTATAGGATATTTAGAGATTAAAAACTCAGGCATTAAACATACAAAGGTCAAATAAATTGAACCAATTGTTGTTAATCTTGTTAAAATTGTTTCAATATATTCTGCAGATCTTTCTCCAGGTCTAATGCCAGGAATGTAACCTCCATATTTTCTTAAATTTTCAGCTGTCTCTTTGGGGTTGAATACGATTGAGGTGTAGAAAAATGAAAAGAAAACAATTCCAGATGCGTAAAGTAACATATACAATGGTTGGCCTTGGGTAAACATAGAAGAAATA
>Ga0308019_10000490_pt1 | contig 25044 bp, 17 predicted proteins | sample Neamet284_FD_203135 | JGI IMG/M metagenome (GOLD analysis project Ga0308019, IMG submission 203135) | Marine microbial communities from water near the shore, Antarctic Ocean - #284 | ecosystem: Environmental > Aquatic > Marine > Unclassified | place: Southern Ocean | collected 2014-10-01 | reverse complement strand
TCGTATAATAATTCTAGCATCAACTTTTTTTGAGTCTTTAGAATATTCTGGAGGGATTAAATCAAATTCAACTTCTTTTGAATATAAATTAGATGAAAATTTAGGTTGTAAATTATTAGTTAGGTCTTTTAAATATTCTATTAAATTATTTTTTGATTGATGTTTGAATTTTGATAAAGAGGGCAATAAAGATCTTCCTATTGAAAGAATTTCTCGATAACCAATATTATTAAGATTGTTAATTTTAGATTTTGCTAATTGAACGTCTAAAGAATTAGTAATGTTTTTATTTATTAAATCTAAATGGGTATTAAACTTTTCAAATTCCTTTCTAATGGGTATTTGGAAGTTTTCCCAAGCCCTAGCTTTTGCTTCTTTTGCAATTATTTTTGCTTGGGTATCTATTTTATCTAGAGTTTTTTTATCAGATATTTTACTACTAAGTATCCAATTCCTGAACTTTAAATTACAATCATATATATTTTCCCATTCAAGCCTTGAATTTGATTTGTACCTCTCATGGGAGCCTGAAGATGAGTGTCCAAGTGGTTGAGTAAGTTCAATAACATGAACAATAACAGGCACATGATCAATTCGAGCTTTTTTCTCAGCTTTTGAATAAGCCTTAATTAGAGCTGAATAGTCCCATCCTTTAACTTTAATTATTTCAAAACCATTTTTTTTTGAGGTTTTTTCAAATCCAGATAATACTTCTGAAATACTAGACTTTGTAGTTTGAAGATCATTTGAAACTGATATTCCATATTCATCATCCCAGATACTTATAACCATTGGGATTTGCAATACACCAGCTGCATTGATTGATTCAAAAAACAAACCTTCACTGGTACTTGCGTTTCCAATTGTTCCCCAAGCTATTTCATTTCCGTTATTTGAGAAATTTTTAGAATTTTTTATTTTTAAATTCCTGTAAACCTTAGATGCTTGAGCTAATCCAACTAATCTTGGCATTTGGGCACCTGTAGGAGATATGTCAGAACTATGATTTTTTTGCTTCATTAAGTTTACCCAAGATCCATCTTTATTAATATTCTTACTTAAAAAATGACCTCCCATTTGTCTACCTCCAGACATTGGCTCAAAGTCAAGATCAGTGTGTCCGTAAAGAGCAGAAAAAAAGTTTTCTGAAGTTAATAATTCTTGGGCCATCAACAATGTTTGATCTCTATAGTAACCAGATCTGAAATCACCATCTTTAAAAAAATGGTTAAGTGCCATTTGAGGTAATTCTTTACCATCTCCAAATATTCCAAATTTACCTTTACCTAAAAAAACTTCTCGACGACCAATAATACTGCATTCTCTACTTAAAACAACAGTTTTATAATCTTCAATTACAAGCTTTATATACTGTTCGTAATTAATATTTTTATTAAGGTTTAATGTAGATTTTGACATATATAATGAGTTTAAAAATACAAAATTTATAACTAAACTAGTTAGAACCAAGTTCTAGAAAAAAATGCAGAAATATCTTTTGGATTTAATGATAGCACAAATCTAATTTTTGATAAATAATTTTCTTTAGCGATAGAATACTCGTGACTTGAGCCGACAGGGAAATATAATTCTAAATAATCGGGTATAAAGTTTAATCTAATGCCATAGCCATTATAGAACTTCATCCTTTGATTTGCATTCTTAAGAATTCCAAAATCTAAATAACTCTCGACCCACTTCCATACTCCAACACTAAAATTTGAACTTAAAATCCATTGATTTGAACTACTGTTTGGAATTATTGACTTAAACCCTCCTTCATTTAAAATAAACTGTTGACTGAATAAACCTTCTGTTTCAGATCTTCCAAAATAAGCATACTTGAATAAATAATCATTTGGTTTATTTAAGTTAAAATTAAAATAATTATTATTAACTATTTTATTTTGAATAAAGCTTCCAAAAAAGAGTCTACTTGAAAATAATCTACCAGATTTAAATAATTTCCTATATTCAATTTCTAGTATTAACTTTTTGAAGTTTTTTGCTATTTCTAAACTATTTTCTATTGTAAAATAATTTACAGAACCTTTATTGGAAATTTGGTGCTTAATCTCGCCGATTGAATAGTTCGGAGTCTTACTTGTTAAACTTATTGACTCTCTTTGAATATTATACCATGATAAACTAAGGACTTGTCTAAAGTTGCTCCTTAGATCAGATGGTCTAAAATAGAATTTTAAGGAAGGTACTGCAATTTTATATAAAGAATTTGGGGCATAATGAAAACTACTTCCAAAAAAACTAAACTGAGTTAGATAGTTGGATTTTGAATCATTATAATGTTTATAATCACTTATGATTGATCCTACTAAAGTTTTTTCAATTGTTGAATAAGTAGGCTCAATCATATAAGTAAAAGGTCTACGTTGTATTGTCTTATTATGAAACCTTGCTCCAAATGAAGCTCCATCATATAAGTTATAAAACCCAGTTGGATTGATTAAAATCTGATTTTTAGTTGGATCTTCTGAATCCCTAAAGAACCTTAAACTTAAAGGCTTGCTATGAGAGTTATTTTTGAGTGATTGCCAGTTATTAAATTTATTTGTCTCTGGTAAACTAATAATTGGATTAATAGCAACATAATCAGCTTCTATTTTATCAAAAGTAGTGGGTTGAACAGAGTTGCTAGAAACCCATTTAGAATCAATGATCTTGTTATCTTTTATAATTGCAATCTTAAATGGTAAAGGTTGATTAGATATTTGATTTGTAAATACAGAAATTTTATTAAATGATTTTATAATTTTTTTAATTTTAATATCAAGTGTATGTTTTGAATCTAAATATTTGATAATATTTTTTGAATCATTATTGTTATTGTATTTACTAACAATTAACATTAAATCATTTATACTATTTACTTTGTTTATGTCTTTTAAAACAGAATTAAACGAGTTTTCTCCTATATAGTCTTGCAAGTACCTAAAAAAAATACCTGCTTGATATGGCGTAGCTATTCTCTCATTAAATTTTATTAATAAATCCTTTGAAGTTGTTACCGGTTGATGTAAATTCCTTCTCAACATAGACTCCGAATTAATTAGAAAAATTTCATTAAAATATAGTTTAGATAATGAGTAGTTTTTTATGATAGGGAATTCTGATAATTTTCCAATAAGTTTTTGTTTTGGGTAGTGAATATCTATGTACTTCATTATCAAATAAACAGTAATTCCGTCACTCAACCAATGATTTTTTCTAAAATCTAAATAGGAAAATTGGGACTTAACATATTCATTGGTTAAGGTTTTTAAAAATTTGATTTCATCAATAAAAACTTTATCAAAAGGACTTATTATTTTAGGAAAAATAGTTAAATCATTTATAGGCCTTAGACCATAATCATAGTCAGTAATTAAAAAAGATTTTTTCTGATCATTTACACCAAAATTATTTAATAAAAAACTATATATCTTATCTATTTTAATTTGAGCTAAATCATTTGATTTTTCAAATATATCGGTAAATATTTTTATTTCTCCTGTTTGAAATTCTTGGATATTATTTTCTTTAGAAAATATAAATTTTGGAGATCTTTCAAATGAACTATCGTAATATGCAATTTTTGAATTCTCTTTAGAATAACTCTCTAATTTATTCATTGAGCTTAACAAATGAAAATTTTTAGGATATGTCCATTTTATTAAATACTTAGATTTAAACAAACTATTATCGTTTAAGTTTAAATTGCTATGAGTTATCCACTTTCCTTTATAAAAAGGACTTAAAGCGACTATGAAATCCTCTATATTAATTGATTTTTTGCTATAACCAACACCAGTAAATTGCTTATCAGGAATTGTTATTGAATAATTTATATTAATTAATAATGAGTCTGATGATTTAAATTGATCATTTAAAATAATATATATTATATCATTTTGTTTTTTCAATCTTGACCATTTAACAGTATCATTTTTAATAATAAAAGATTTAATTTTTGTATATCCTCTGCTTTTTTTTGAAGAAATATAAAAGCTTCGATCAAATTCTTCAGCCAACTTTTGTGCTAAAAGAGACTTCGAGTTAACATAAGAGTTAGACCAGTCGTTAAAAAAAAGAGTATCTAATGTTTTTTTTTGATTATTTGATATGATTAATTTTTGATTAATTTCAATTTGCTTATTATCAATTTTGAGTTTTGCATCTATTAAATAAGAAGTTGATAATTGTGAATATAATGGGGATGTTAAAAAAGAAAAAAAGAAAATGAATTGAAATTTTTTCATTTTCTTAGTTACAAAGTTTTAATTCTTTAGATAAGAAATACCCTGTATGACTATTTTTTATTTTTGAAATCTCTTCAGGAGAACCATAACCAATAAGTTCACCACCATATTTTCCTCCTTCAACACCTATTTCAATAATATGATCAACCTGTTTAATAACGTCAAGGTTATGTTCAATAATTAATATAGTATTTCCTTTATTAACAAGTTTATTTAAGACTTCTAAAAGAACTCTTATGTCTTCAAAATGGAGACCAGTAGTTGGTTCATCAAGAATATACATTGTATTTCCTGTATCTCTTTTAGATAGCTCTGTAGATAATTTAATCCTTTGTGCTTCTCCACCTGAAAGTGTTGTGCTTGGTTGACCCAAAGCTATATAACCTAAACCAACATCTTGTATCGTTTTAAGTTTGTCATATATTTTAGGGATTGCCTTAAAAAAAATAACAGCTTGATTAATTGTCATATTTAAAACATCTGAAATTGTTTTTCCTTTAAAATAGATCTCTAAAGTCTCTCTGTTAAACCTGTTTCCTTGACATGATTCACACTCAACATATACATCTGGCAAAAAGTTCATTTCAATAACTTTCATTCCACCTCCTGAACAATTCTCACATCTTCCTCCGGAAACGTTAAAACTAAATCTTCCAGGTTTATATCCTCTAATTTGAGCTTCTTGAGTTTTTGAAAACAAAGATCTAATTTCACTAAAGACTCCACAATAAGTAGCCGGATTACTTCTCGGAGTTCTTCCAATTGGACTTTGATTTATATCTACAACCTTATCTAAATTATCAATTCCCTTAATTCTTTCATATGGTAAAACCTCCTTAACTCCATGAAAAAAATAGTTGTTTAATATTGGATATAGTGTATCATTAACTAGGCTGGATTTTCCGCTTCCCGATACACCAGTAATTCCGATCATTAATCCTAAAGGAAATTTAACAGATATATTTTTTAAATTATTACCCGTACAACCTTCAATAATTAAATTTTTTCCATTACCAGTTCTACGTTTTAATGGAATTTCTATATTTAAACTTCCATTTAAGTAATTAGCAGTTAATGTATCATGTTTTAATAAATCAAGAGGTGAACCCTGACTAATAACCCTCCCGCCATTTATTCCAGCATGTGGACCTAAATCAATAACATGGTCAGATCTTAAAATCATTTCTTTATCATGCTCTACAACTATAACTGAATTTCCAATATCTCTTAATGACTCAAGAGAATCTATTAACCTTTGATTATCTCTTTGATGAAGTCCAATACTGGGTTCATCAAGAATATAGAGAACACCCACTAGTTGTGATCCGATTTGAGTTGCTAGTCTTATTCTTTGAGCTTCTCCTCCAGAAAGAGATTTAGAAGAACGATTTAGTGATAAATAATTTAATCCAACAGATAGTAAAAACTGAAGCCTAACCTTTATTTCTTTGACTACTTCATTTGAAATTTTTTTTTCTTGAATTGATAAATTTTCATTTATTGAATCAAACCAATTATATAAATCACTTAAATCCATTGATGATATTTCAAAAATTGTTTTATCAATAATTTTAAAATGATTTGCTTCAATATTTAAGCGGGAACCTTTGCATTTTGGACAAAACCTTGAATCCATAAAATTTTTGGCCCAACGAGTAATTTTTCTAGATTCATTGCTGTTAAATTGATTAATAATAAAATTTTCAATTCCCTCATAATCTATTGTATACTTTCTGGTTACACCTAGTGACTTAGAGTCAATAGAGAATTTCTCATTTGATCCTTTAAGAATAATTTCTAAAGCATTGTTAGGAATTTTATTTATTGGTTCATTTAGATTAAAGTTATATCGTTTAGATATAATTTCGATTTGTTTAAAGTTCCAATTATTATTTTTCTCACCAAGAGGAATTATGCCTCCACTATTAATTGAAATTGATGGGTCAGGAATTATTTTATCTCTATTAACTATATACTCAAAGCCTAATCCTTTACAAGAATTACACATTCCTTTTGGTGAGTTAAATGAGAAATTATTTGGTTCAGGTTTAGCATATGATATTCCTGAGTTTTCACACATCAAATTACTGCTGAAAAACCTTGAACTACTTTTATTAAATTCATTTATCATTAAGCTTTCGTCACCATATTTTAATGCAGTAGTTATTGATTCTTCTAGGCGTTTTTTTGAATTATCTGATAAATTAACCTCCAAAACATCAATAAGTAATTCAATATCATGATTTTTATACCTGTCTAACTTCATTCCTTTATAAATATCCATAATTTTTCCATCAACTCTTACCTTCAAAAAGCCCTGTCTAGATAAATTATCGAATAGCTCCCTATAATGTCCTTTTCTTGACTTAATAATTGGAGATAAAATAGCAACTTTTTTACCTGTAAAATCCTTAGAAATTAAATCTAGAATTTGAGATTGAGTATAACTAACCATGGGCTTATTAGTTTTATAACTATAAGCAGTTCCTATTCTAGAATATAAAAGTCTTAAATAATCATAAAGTTCTGTGATTGTCCCTACTGTTGATCTTGGACTTTTAGATGTAGTTTTTTGTTCAATTGCTATAACAGGAGAGAGACCATCTATCTTATCAACATCTGGTCGTTCAAGATTACCTAAAAATTGTCTTACATAAGCTGAAAAAGTTTCCATGTACCTTCTTTGCCCTTCAGCATATAATGTATCAAAAGCTAATGAGGATTTACCACTTCCAGATAAACCAGTTATTACAACCAATTTATCTCTAGGAATTTTCACATCTATATTTTTTAGATTATGAACTCTAGCACCTTTAACATCAATAAAATTTTCCAAAAGTGAAAGATTAAATATTCGACAAATATAAGTCTTAAAACTCCACTAAAAAAGATAAAATATTTTATCTTAAAGTTGAAGAAGAATCATCTCCTCTAGGATCTGCTCCAGTAGATATAACACCATTATCATCAATCATTATAGCATCAACTCTACCAATTATTCTAGAAAACCTTTCTTCAATATTGTATCCCTTATCATTTAATTTTGATATTATCTCTAAATCAAATTGTTTTGGCTCTAAAATTACTAAATCAGGCATCCATTGATGATGAAAGCGAGGGGCATTAACTGATTCTTGAATTCCCATATTAAACTCATATGCATTTAATATAGTTTGAAAAACTGAAGTTATAATTGTTGAACCACCAGGTGTTCCAACAATCATGTATAATTTTTTGTTTTTTTCAACAATTGTTGGTGTCATAGAACTCAACATTCTTTTTCCAGGTAAAATAGAATTGGCTTCACTGCCTAATAAGCCAAACATATTAGGAATACCTGGTTTACTGCTAAAATCATCCATTTCATTATTTAAAAAATAACCTCCATCTTCAACATAAACCTTAGAACCGTAACTTCCATTAAGAGTTGTTGTTACTGAAACCGCATTACCATCCTTATCAATAATAGAGTAGTGGGTAGTTTCTTCAGTTTCATTGAATATAATATTTCCAGGTTTAATATCACTTGATAAAGTTGCTTTATTCCAATTAAAGTCACTCATCCTTTTATCAAGATAAAGAGAGTCTAAAAGCTCATTTTGTGGAACGTCAATAAAGTCTGGATCTCCCAAATATTCTGATCTATCAGCATAAGATCTTCTTTCTGCTTCAACCATTAACTGAATTGATTCAACTGAATTATGACCATATTTTTTAATATCAAAAGGTTCTATCATTTCCAACATTTGACCTAGGCAAACACCCCCACTTGAAGGTGGAGACATTGATGTAATAGTTAACTCTTTGTAATCAAACTGAATAGGCTTTCTCCATACTGGGGAATAATTTTTTAAATCTTCAATATTTATAATACCTCCTGTTTTTTTCACTCTATTTGTGAATCTTTTAGCGTTAATACCTTGATAAAATCCAGCTCTACCATTTTTTTGAATAAGTTTTAATGTATTTGCAAGAGGTAAGTTTATCACAAGATCTCCCTTTTTATATTTTTTTGCATAAAAGGTGTTTTTTCCATTTATCTTAATAAAATCATTCTTTTTATTTTCAAAACTTTTTTCTTGTTTTTCTGTTACAACATATCCATTGGTTGCTAAATCAATTGCAGGCTGAACTAACTCACTCCAGGGTAATGTTCCAAATTTTTTGTGAATCTCATACAATCCAGCAACTGTACCTGGAACTCCAACAGCTAATCCTCCGATAGTACTCTTTCCTTTTATGACATTTCCATTTGAATCTAGATACATATCTCTTGAAGCTAAGGATGGTGCCTTTTCTCGATAGTCCAATGAACCAAAAGAACCATCATTTTTTCTATATACTAAAAAACCACCACCAGCTATATTTCCTGCATTTGGATAGCATACTGATAGAGCAAAATCAGTGGCAACCATTGCATCAAAAGCATTACCTCCTTTGTCTATTATCTTTATACCTATATCAGACGCTTCCGTTCTGGCAGAAACAACAGCTGCTTTTATAGTTCTGTTTTGAGTTGAATTGCAATTAATAAATATTGTTACAGATAAGATCAATAATATTTTCTTCATAAACATTTTTTTAGTTTTCTATTAAATTAATTTTGACAGCATATTCAATATCCTTGAAAAATAGAAAAAATTGTGGTTCTATTAAAGATAAAAGTGAAACAAATTTATCTATACTTGAAGAAAGCTTAGAAGGATAGTTAGTTCGAGATTCCATTTGACTAAGTATTGATGTTAGACCATCTATTGTTGAATAGCAATTAAACCAATCGTCCTGAATCAAATATTTTAATGCAGATTGAACTTTAACAGGAAGCCTACTTTTTTCTAAAGTTAAATTCTTATAAAATTCTTTTGAAAATTCATTCAGACTTACATTACTATACTTACTCCAATTTTTAGCTAATAAGTGATCATAAAACATATCGATTAAAACTCTACTATAATGACGATGAGAATCAAAAAAAAGTTTTGCATGATCTTTAAATATATCATGAGAATCTGTATATGAATCTATAAATCTATGAAGTAATATGCCTCTTTGCCATTGAACAGGATAATTTTGATACTTATTACCCTTAATACTGTCAGCAATAAAGTTTCCTATTGCAATATCAATGTTACCACCTGACAAATAAACATGAGCAAGATAATTCATTTGATAAAAGTAAAGTACTTTTTTATTTAATACATATTCTGTTATATTTACTTTAATCTCTTAGTATATTTAGCATATGACAATAATTAAATCTATTTCAGGAATAAGAGGCACAATAGGTGGAAAACCAGAAAAAAATTTAACTCCAATAGATGCTGTTAAATATGCAGCTTCATATGGAACTTTTTTAAAAAAACAATATCCCAATACAGTTATTAAGATTGTTATAGGAAGAGATGCAAGGATATCAGGTAATATGATTCAGAATCTCGTACAAAACACTTTAGTTGGAATGGGTATTAACTGTATTGATATTGGACTATCAACTACTCCTACTGTTGAAATTGCAGTAACAAAAGAGAATGCTTTAGGAGGTATTATTTTAACTGCTAGTCACAACCCTAAAAATTGGAATGCATTAAAACTATTAAATAAACACGGTGAGTTTCTTAGTGCTAATGATGGTGAAATAATACTGTCAATAGCTGAAAAAAGTGATTTTAACTTTTGTGAAGTTGATGATATAGGATATATAAAAACAAATTCGTCATACTTTGATTATCATATTAAAAAGGTTTTAAATTTAAAATACACAAATAATAAAGCAATCAAGGAAGCTAACTTTACCATTGTTGTAGATGGAGTTAATTCTTCTGGGGGAATTATAATCCCTATGTTACTTGATAAATTAAACATTAATTTTATACCTCTTTATTGTGAACCTACTGGAGAGTTTCCTCATGACCCAGAACCATTAGAAGAAAATTTAACTGACTTGTCAAAAGCTGTTATTTCAAATAAAGCTGATCTAGGAATTGTTGTTGATCCAGATGTCGATAGATTAGCGATTATTGACGAAAATGGAGAAATGTTCGGAGAAGAATATACTCTTGTTGCTTGTGCAGACTACATATTGTCAAAAAAGACAGGAAATACTGTCTCTAACTTATCTTCTAGTTTAGCTTTATCCAAAGTAACTGAAAAACATGGTGGAGAATATTTTGCAAGTGCAGTTGGTGAAGTGAATGTAGTAGAGTTAATGAAAATAAAGAATGCAATAATTGGAGGTGAAGGTAATGGTGGTGTAATACTTCCTGAATTTCATTATGGTAGAGATGCTATTGTAGGAATTGCGTTATTTTTATCATTACTAGCTGAGAATAAGTTATCAGTTTCAGAATTAAAAAAAACATACCCTGAATATTATTCGAGTAAAAATAAAATAACTCTTGATGATAAAATAGATGTAGATAGTATTTTATCAAAAATCACCACTAAATACAAACACAATAACCCAGTAACTATTGATGGAGTCAAAATAATTTTTGATAATTCATGGGTTCATCTAAGGAAGTCGAATACTGAGCCAATTATAAGAATATACACTGAAGCTCATTCTAAAAACAAAGCAGAAGAATTAGCTCAAAAATTCATTTTAGAGATGAAAAATTTACTTCGGAGCTAGATGCATATATTTGTATCTATTGTGAGACCAGAGATATTGTGATGGATCATCTGTTATTGTTTGTTCTAGCATATTAAAAAATAGGTCAGTAATTTCATTTTCAGCAGTATGATTTGGTGAATCTGATATAAGCTTGAAGTCTGCTTTATAAAAACCTCTTTTTACTCTTTTTATATCTGCATAAACTACTCCCATATTAAACTCTTTAGCAATTCTTTCAGAACCAGTAAAGACTGGAACTTTATTACCCATAAAGGACCTCCAATATGTTTTATCTTTTGGATATGGAGATTGATCAGCAGCAAAACCATAAACACCGATATGTTTTTTATTTTGATGCTCTTTTATCGTTTCAACTGTATGATATCTTGAAATTAAGAATGCATCATGTTTTTCTCTAATTTTTTTGACTAATTTATCAAAGTGAACATTTGATAAAGGAGTATATATTCCATAAGTTGATACTCCAAAGTCCTTAGCTAAAAATAAAATCCATTCATAACTAGCATAGTGTCCACACATTATAATTACACTTTTATTGTTTTTCGGAAATTGTGTTAATAAATCGAGATTATTAATTTTAAATCTTTTGTTTAATGATTCAATTGACATAGACATAGATTTAATCATTTCTAAAAAAATATCACACATATGAGTGTAAAATTTTCTTTCAATTATTTTTTTTTCATTGATTGACTTATTGGGAAATGAAAGAGATATATTTTTTCTTATCATTTCACCTCGATATCTAAGAAAGTAAAAAAGAATAAAACTGATAAAATCAGACAAAAGGTATAAAAGGGGGAAAGGAAGTAATGAAATTACTAATAAAATTGGATAAATAACTACAAAAGCAATACGCTTCATGCAATAAGTTTTATACAAATTTAATAGATTTGAAGACATTTAAAGTTTATGAGCATCTCTTTCGAAGTACTTATTGTTATTTTATTAAATTCTCTCTTTAGTTATAAGGGTTTTAGTGATAATATTTTTTTTAAAAAATTTCATTTCAAAATGGAGAATATTAAAAATGGAGAATATTATCGTCTTTTAACTTCTGGTTTTTTACATGTGGACAAACAACATCTTCTTTTTAATATGGTGACACTATATTTTTTCGGAGATTTTGTTTTAAATATTTTTGGAACGTTTTGGTTTTTTTGCTTGTACTTAATCTGTCTTATACTAGGAAGTTTATTTTGTTTTATAATTCACAATGAAAATAATAATTTTTCAGCTGTTGGTGCAAGTGGAGCTGTAACAGGAGTATTATTCAGTGCCATTTTGGCTTATCCTGATTTAAAACTGGCTTTACTTTTCTTTCCAATACCATTACCAGGATATTTTTTTGGAATTGCATATTTAGCCTACACATTTTATGGTATAAATAAAGGAAATGATGGAATTGGTCATTCAGCGCATTTAGGCGGAGCAATAGGTGGAATTTTACTATCAATAATACTAAAACCAGAAATTGCTTTAATATCTTTTAAGACATTGATACTTATGAGTCTTGTGATTAGTTTTGGGGTTTTATTCTTCAATAAAAAGAGTGAATGAATTTATTTGACATCAAGCAATTCAGATACTTTAGACTCTAATTCATATCCTCTAAGATTTTTAGCAACAATCATACCTTTTTCGTTAAGAATAAAGCTTGATGGGATGGCTCTAACTTTATATAGTCTTGCAATTGGATCTTGCCAAAACTTTAAATTTGAAACATGATTCCATGTTAAATAGTCGTCAGAAATAGCACGAATCCATTGTGGTCTACTTTTGTCTAAAGATACTGAAATGATCTCAAAGCCTTTATCATTAAACTTATTGTATATTTTAACTAGGTTAGGGTTTTCTCTTCTGCATGGCCCACACCATGAAGCCCAAAACTCTAATAAAGTAACTTTACCTAAATTATCATTTAGATTTAATATTTGTCCTTCTGGTGTTGGTGCTTTAAAATTAGGAGCAAAATTTCCAACTTCAATCGGTTGGTCGGGATTATTAAATATTGATTTTAATTTTTTACCAATATCAGAATTTCTTATTCTTTCAGTAAATAAATCAAAAATATCTTTTGATTCAGGCAATGAAAGAACCTTTTTATTTGCAACAAAACGTTCTAAAAGAATTATACTTAAATATGAATCAAAATTTCGTTTTAAAAATTCAATTTCATAATCATGAATTTGAGTTTGAACTAAATTATAATCATTTTGAAGATCATTAATTAATTCATTATTTCCATTTTTTGAAGCAAGTTGAATTTCAGCTTTAATATCATTTATCGTATTAATAAACTTTTTAGTCTCGTATTTATAATCATTAAAGTGGTCATTTGATGTTGTTCCTGAAATTCTTGATGCCCCAATACTGTCTTTAAACATTTTAATTTTAATACTGCCTTCTTCAATTATAACTGGTAAATTAAAATTAAAAGTTTCTACTTTAATAAAACTTATTGATGGGATAATTGCTGTACCCTTTATCAAAAATTGATTATTTTTAATTATTGTTGAATCAACAATTTGAGGCTGATTATTAGAGTTAGCTATGATACGATAAACTTTTAAGCCATCTTTTGCATCAATATTTCCAGATATTGAATAATAACCTGGTTCAGAATTACAAGATACTATGACAAGTAAAAAAAATGAGTAAAAAAGGAAAGGAATGTTTTTTATTAAATTATTCATTCTATAAAATTACAAATTTGATTTGGCTTGAAGCACTTGTGTTTAAATATTTTTAAAGAACTATATTTGTTGATATTTTATGTTTATGGCAGGTAATAGCTTTGGAAATATATTTAGACTTACTACGTTTGGTGAATCTCATGGACCAGCTATAGGAGGCATATTAGATGGATGTCCTTCTGGTATCAATATAAATATTGAAAAAATACAACTCGACTTAGATAGAAGAAAGCCAGGACAGTCAGCTATTGTGACTCAAAGAAAAGAAGCGGATGAAGTTAATTTTTTATCAGGCATCTTTGAAGGTAAAACTACTGGAACTCCAATTTCCTTTGCGATATATAACACAAATCAGAAATCTAAGGACTATAATCACATAAAGGATAGTTATCGTCCATCTCATGCTGATCTTGTTTATGATAAAAAATACGGACATAGAGATTACAGAGGTGGCGGTAGAAGTTCTGCAAGAGAAACAGCCTCTAGAGTAGTTGCTGGTGCAATTGCAAAACAGTTTTTAAGTTCTATAAAATTTAATGCATATGTTAAATCAGTGGGTTCTATTGAGTTAATTAAGCCATATCAAGAACTTGATTTTAAGAATACTGAATCGAATCCAGTAAGATGTCCTGATATTGAAACAGCTTTAAAAATGGAGTCTTATATAAAAATGATAAGAAAAGAAGGTAATACAGTTGGAGGAATAATAAGGTGTGTTATACAAAATGTACCGATTGGTCTTGGTGAACCAGTTTTTGATAAATTACATGCTCAACTAGGAAAAGCGATGCTTTCTATTAATGCTGTAAAAGGTTTTGAGTATGGAAGTGGATTTTCAGGTACTAAGCTCAAAGGAAGTCAGCATAACGATTTATATAATAATGATGGGTCAACTAAATCAAACTTGTCTGGTGGTATTCAAGGTGGAATATCTAATGGTATGGATATTTATTTTGATGTTGCATTTAAGCCTGTTGCAACAATAATGCAAAATCAAGAAACAATTAATAAAAAAGGAGAAAAAATTATAATGGAAGGTAAAGGAAGACATGATCCATGTGTAGTTCCCAGAGCCGTTCCAATTGTGGAAGCAATGGCTGCTATAACACTTGCAGATTTTGTTTTATTAAATCGTACTATCAAATTATAGAATATTAAAATAAATATGAGAAATTTAGCTTTACACTGGAAAATTATTATTGGAATGGTTTTAGGAGTTGCAATAGGAGGTTTAGCATCAATGGTTTCATGGGGAAGTGATTTTGTTTCAGACTGGATAAAACCATTTGGAACAATATTTATTAATTCATTAAAATTAATTGCAATGCCATTAATATTGGCTTCCTTAATCAAAGGAGTGTCTGATTTAAAAGACATATCAAAACTATCAACAATAGGAGGTAGGACAATTTTGATTTACTTGTGTACAACCGTTTTAGCTGTCTTAATTGGTTTAGTGCTTGTAAATACTATTGCTCCCGGAAACAGTATAAAAGAAAGCACAAGAAATGAATTAATGTCTGCTTATGAAAATGATGCTGCAAAAAAACAATCTGCTGCTGCTAAACAACAAGAAAGTGGACCACTTCAGGCATTAGTTGATATTGTTCCAAGTAATATTTTTGATGCTACAACTAACAATAGAAACATGCTTCAGGTTATATTTTTTGCACTTTTTTTCGGTATTGGAATAATTTTAATTCCAGAAGAAAAATCTAGACCTGTAAAAGCTTTCTTTGATTCCTTCAATTCAGTCATTCTTAAATTAATTGATATTATAATGCTTGCTTCTCCGTATGGAGTATTTGCACTCTTGGCTGCACTTGTTGTTGAATCTCCAAGTCTTGATTTATTTAAAGCTCTAGGAGCATACTCTTTGACCTTAGTTTTTGGTTTAGCTTTGATGATAGTTATATATGTCATTTTAGTAAAAGTTTTTACTGGTGTAAGTCCAAAATATTTCATGAATGGTATTGCTCCAGCCCAACTACTTGCTTTCTCTACTAGTTCAAGTGCCGCAACCTTGCCAGTTACGATGGAGAGAGTAGAAAAGCATTTGGGAGTAGATAAAGAAGTCTCAAGTTTTGTTTTGCCTATTGGGGCAACTATAAACATGGATGGAACAAGTTTATATCAAGCTGTTGCAGCTGTATTTATTGCTCAAGCATTTGGACTGGGTTTATCAATCGAAGTTCAGTTAGGTATCATATTAACTGCAACCCTAGCTTCAATAGGTGCTGCAGCTGTTCCTGGCGCAGGTATGGTTATGTTAGTTATCGTATTAGGTCAGGCAGGAATTCCAGAAGCTGGATTAGCACTTATATTTGCTGTTGACAGACCCCTAGATATGTGCAGGACGATAACAAATGTTACAGGAGATGCAGCTGTTTCAATGTTAGTGGCTAAATCTGTAGGTAAGCTGAAAAAAGAAAAGACTCTTTAAAAGTTCACTGAATTATTCTTGATGCCATTTCATTGCTAGGTAACTCACACTTTTCATATTGTTTATAGATAAAATATCTTGTCCTAGCAACCAATCTATAAACAGTGTTAGAAAGTACTTTAGGAGTTATCATTAAGAGATAATATAATAAATTACGTATTTCTAGATATTTTAATAGTTCATAAACAGCTTTAGAATAAATAAAAGGTTTGATGTTGGGGTTGTAAAAAACAACTGTATCAAAATTCATCAGGTTATTTTTAGAGATAAAAGCTTTACCAAATTTTCCTTGTAATGGAGCAAAGTAGAGTTGCTTATTTAAATCTCTTCTAAAGGCATACCTAATCCAGTAATGACAAAGTGGACAATGTCCATCATATAAAATTATTGTTTTATCTAAATTACTATTTAACATATTCTAATTGATCAATATCGACTTGTGTTGTAAATTTACCATAATTTACAATTGCTCTGTTTTTTTTGATTGAATCAATTGTTCCTACAGATTTACTGTCCTGAATTCTTACATCATCACCAATTTTCAGGATAATATTTGACTTTTTCTCAGGGATTAGCTTTAATTTAACTTTTTCATTTCTAATTTTATTTATTTTTTTTTCAACCTCAAATTCAGTGATTTTTTTGATTTGTTTTTGATTCTTTATAACTGAAACTGATTTCTTTTTTCTTTTTGAATTTTCTGATTCAATTAATTGAATTGCATCAGAAATCATTGGTCTTTTTTTATTGTTGATAAAATATTTTTCAGCAATATCATTGGTCTTATTTCCAAGTAAGATCATTTTTTTATTGTGGTCATACAATTCCTGATAATTAGTTAATTTTATTTTTGTTTTAATATTTAACTCAGCAAGTTTACTAGACTCTTCTTCAGCTATAATTTCCTTTTTCTTTAAAGATATTCCGGTTTTAGCCATAGAATTTCTTTCTTTTTGAAGCTTTGCAATAGTAGCATCAAATCGTACTTTACCTCTTTCTATTTTCTTTTTTGCTCTATTTATTAAACTATACGGAAGTCCGTTCTTTTGGGCCACTTCAAAGGTAAAAGAGCTACCAGCTTCTCCCAGGATTAATTTATAAATAGGTTCAAGTGTATTACTATCAAACTGCATATTTGCATTTGACATACTAGGCAATTCATTTGCTAGTAATTTAAGATTTGAATAATGAGTTGTAATCAATCCAAAAGACTCTCTATTATAAAACTCTTCCAAAATTACTTCTGCCAAAGCTCCACCTAGTTCAGGATCAGATCCAGTTCCAAATTCATCGATTAAAAACAAAGTATTTTTATTACATTTCTTCAAGAAAGTTTTCATGTTCTTTAATCTATAAGAATAAGTGCTTAGATGATTTTCTATTGATTGATTATCTCCAATATCAGTAAGAATTCTATCAAAAAAACAGACCCTACTTCGTTCATGGACAGGAATTAAAATACCACTTTGAATCATCAATTGAAGTAATCCAATTGTTTTAAGTGTGATGCTTTTACCTCCAGCATTAGGGCCTGAAATAACAATAATTTTGTTTTTATTATTTAAAACAATATCCTGAGGGAATGTTTTAATATTTTGAATAATATTAGACCTATATAGTATGGGATGGTAAGCATCAAAAACTTCAATTTCTTGTGAGTTTGAAATTTTTGGCATTATTCCATTTATTTCTTGAGCATATCGAGATTTAGAGTAGTATAAGTCAATATTTACTAAATAATCTTGATAAGAGATTAATAAAGGAAGAAAAACTCTAAAATAATCTGTTAATAAGCTTAATATTTTTTTTATTTCTTCATCTTCTTCAAAAAGTAAATTTTGAAGTTCTCTTGATAGTTGAAATGTAGCTTCTGGTTCAATAAAAACGATACTTCCTGTTTTAGAACCACCCATTATTCCACCTTTTACTTTTCTTCTATACATGGCCTTTACAGCCAATACTCTTTTATTATCAATTACTGATTCTCTTATTTCATCTAAATATTCTAAATTATTATAATGACTTAAAGATTTATTAAATGATTGACCTATTCTACTTCTAACTTCTTGGGACTTTTTTCTAATTACATATAAATTATCAGATGCATTATTATTAATTTCACCAAAGCGATCAATAATACTATCAACTTCTTTTTTGAGTTCTTTGTTAATTTCAATCTCACTTCCTAATTCAAATAAATTAGGATAATAGATTTTAAACTTCTTAAAAAAAACTAACAACTTATTTACTGTCTCTGATGTTGAAGCGATATTCCTAAAAGATTCAATATCGAGAACACTATTTTCTATTTTCAATAATTGAAAAGATTTAACTAGTGATTCAAAACCATGATTTGGAATCCTATTCTCATTTTCAAAAGATGATTTATACTCTGATGTTAACGATAAAGACCTTACTTTTTCTTCATTTCCATCAATTGGTATTGTATTAATTATCAAATCCTTTGCCATTGGAGTAATAGCAAATTGAGATATTTGATTAAGTACTTCTGTGAATTCTAAATCTTCAAAAGTTTTAGTAGGAATATAGACCATTTGATTTTATTAAATTAGCCATGACAAAAGTAATAAAATCATGGAGCTAGATATACATACTAGTTGGGAAAATATAATTGAAAGAGAGAATAAAAAAGAATACTTCAAATCACTTATGATTTTTGTTAAATTTAACTATGAAAATAAAACATGTTATCCACCTATAAATTCAATTTTTAAAGCTTTAAAAATATGTTCATTTGAATCTTTGAAAGTTGTAATTCTTGGACAAGACCCCTATCATGGAATTAATCAAGCTGATGGCTTATCGTTTTCGGTTTCTGAAATAGCGAAACATCCACCTTCGCTAATTAATATTTTTAAAGAGATTAAAAATGATTTGAATATTGATTACCCTAAATATGGAAATCTTAATAGCTGGGGAAATCAAGGAGTTTTATTATTAAATTCTACATTAACGGTCGAAGAGGGCAAGCCAGGTAGTCATCAAAAAAAAGGGTGGGAATTATTTACGGATGAAATTATTCAATATATTTCAAATAATAAAAATAATATTGTTTTTATGCTTTGGGGTAATTATTCTAAAATGAAATCCAAATTAATTGATGAGTCAAAACATTTAATATTAACTTCAGGACATCCTTCTCCTTTATCAGCAAATAGGGGTTTTTGGTTTGGAAATAAACATTTTAGTAAAGCAAATAAATATCTAAATAAAAAAAAAGTAAAGTCTATAAATTGGGGTAAATTTTAACCACCAATTCTTTTAGCTTTATGTCCGATTTTAATTAAATAATTAATAATCTTATCCCTTAAATTTCCCTGTATAATTATTTCATTATTCTTAACAGTACCACCTGTCCCCGTAAATGTTTTAATATTTTTAGCAAGAGATTTTAATTCTTGTATTTCTCCTTTAAAGCCCTTAATTATTGTTACAACCTTTCCGGCTCTTCCTTTATTAGAAAAATGAGCTTCTAAATTTTGACTCTCAAATATTTTTTCATCGTTAATAAGTTTATACACATCAGGTTGAGGAGCTAAATTCTTAAAATTCATATCTCCAAGTGATTGTAAACTATTTAATGACTTTTTGGGCATCAAAAATATTTTATTGAAAATTACGAATTATAGTTAAGTTTTATACATTTATATAAACAGTGTAAATTTTAAAATTAATATGACTTTAAAAATATTAAAAAAAGTGTTTTATTTAATTTTCTTTATTTCAACGATCTCCTATTCTCAAGAATACATAAATAAAGAAAGGTTAATTCTAATTGAAACTTTACAAGAATTTTCCAAAATAAACTCTGTTACAGGTAGGGAAGAAGAAGCAACAAAATATTTAAAATCCTTTTTAAAAAATAGTAATCTAAAAATAGATAAATTAGGAAATCTAATTTTAGAAGTTGGAAGCGGACTGCCAAGAACTTTAATAACAGTTCCAATGGATGAACCTGGATATGTTGTTAGTGAAATTAAACCAAATGGATACATTAAGTATTCTCCTGTTGGGTTTGGCCACATAGGAGAATTGTATCATCAATTTATGCAGGGACATGAAGTAAAAATTAATTCAGAAAAAAGATTTACTATTGGAGTTTCAACTGTTCGGTCTTCGCACTTTGAAAGACTTAGGAAGGTTCCGGAGTCTGAGAAAGGTCCATATTCATGGCATGAAGGGTATATTGATATAGGTGCTTCTTCAATTGAAGACGTTCATAAACATCAAATTGAATTACTAGATCCAGTTAGTCTTAATAAAAAACTAGTTATAATTAACAATTCGTTGATTGCTGGACCAAACATCAAAACAAAAGCTGCTGGTATAGCTCTAGCTTACTTAGCTAAATTTATTAATAAGAAAACTATAAAGGGTACGTTAGTTTTCGCATGGTCAGTTCAAGAATTAATAAATGGAAAAGGAATTGAATCTGTAATAAATCAATACGGTCCTTTTGAAAAAATTTATAGATTTAATCGATTTTTAAATTCAAAAGAAGTTGGGAAAAATAAGATTATTACTAATAAAAAATTTGATAATGATAATTTAAATATTGTTAAAGTAAAACCTGTTTTATCATTTAGAAATAATGCTACAAATATTAATTTTGATAAGTTAAAAATTATTGAAATAGGTCTTCCTAGTATGTATTCGAGTTCTCCAGTAGAAATGATATCAATCAATGATGTGTTTAATTTAATTAATTTTTTAAGTAATAATCAAAATTTAAATTTAAATAATTTTTCTGATCATACATTTAAGCAAAAGGAGATTCAAAATACATCATACAATTCATATTCTAAATATGAATCTATTTTGGGAGAGTTAGTAAATATATATGGAGTTAGTAAATCTGAAAGTTCAGTAAGAACTTTTATAAAATCAAATCTTCCAAAATGGGCTAATCCAATAATAGATAAAAAAGGCAATCTAATATTAACATTTGGTGAAGGGGAAGTTCATAAAGTTTTTGTGGCACATATGGATGAAACTGGATATGTTGTTAGTGATATTAAAGAAGATGGTAGATTAGAGTTAAAAATGCTTGGAGGTATGCTTCAATGGGTTTGGGAAGCACAACCTGCAATTATTCATTTGAGTGATAAGAAAATATCAGGGGTATTTGAGCCTAGACATGACTATCTAACTACAAAAACAAGAAAATCCAATCTTCCATTAAATGTAAATGCAGGATTTTCATCTAAAAATGAAGCATTGCAAGCTGGAATTATTATTGGAGAAACAAGTGTCACAATGCCTAAGGAAATGATAAGATTAAATGAAAATAGAGTTATTGGTAGAAGTTTTGATGATAGAGTAGGGTGTGCAGCTTTAATTTTATCTTTAAATCAAATAAACCCTAAAGAATTAAAAAATAAAATAACTTTTGTTTGGTCAGTTGAAGAAGAAATAGGTTTAAAAGGTTCAAAGTATTCAGCCATAAATTTAAAAAATGCTAGCATAGTTCATCCTGTTGATACATATGTATCTTCAGATGATCCCTATACAGATGAATCATTTGCAAACTGTCCACTAGGAAATGGAGCAGTAATAAGAGTTTTGGAAAGTATAAATTTCGTTAGTCGTGAAAACTTTAAAAAGATTAGAAAATTAGCTGATGATAATAACATCAAAGTTCAATATGGAATGACCTCCGGTGGAACAGACGGTCAACCATTTTTATCTTATGGTATTCCGTCCGTACCAATATCTTGGCCTGGGAGATATTCGCATTCCCCAATAGAAATTATGGATTTAAGAGACATGGGTAACTTAGTAAAATTAATTCAGGCCGTAATTGAAGATTAAGTAGTAGTAATTTATAAATTTACACAAATTTTAAAATGAAATTTTTAAAAGAAAATATATCAAATAAAAAACTACTTGAACTTTACAGATCAATTCTTCTTCCAAGAAAAATAGAAGAAAAAATGTTACTCTTAATAAGGCAAGGAAAAGTTTCTAAATGGTTTGGAGGCATTGGTCAAGAAGCTATTTCAGTTGGAGTTACATCCGCTCTTAAAGAGGAGGAGTACATTCTTCCAATGCACAGAAATCTAGGAGTTTTTACTACGAGAAAAATTAAACTAAGAAAACTATTTGCTCAATGGCAAGGAAAGCCGTCTGGTTTTACAAAAGGAAGAGATAGAAGTTTTCATTTTGGAACACAAGATTATAATATAATTGGGATGATTTCTCATTTAGGACCTCAGTTTGGTATTGCAAATGGAATTAGTTTGTCCAGTAAAATACGAAAAGATAAATCTGTTTGTGCAGTATTTACTGGTGAAGGAGGGACTAGTGAAGGCGATTTTCATGAGGCACTAAACGTTGCTTCTGTTTGGAGTTTACCTGTTTTATTTTGTATCGAAAATAATGGCTATGGTTTGTCTACTCCAACAAAAGAACAATTTGTATTAAAAAATATATCTGACAGAGGTGCAGCGTATTCTATGGATTCTCATATAATTGATGGAAATAATATTTTAGAAGTATACTCTAAAATTGATGATATTTTAAAAAGTCAACGCAAGAATCCAAGACCAGTTTTAATTGAATTTAAAACATTTAGAATTAGAGGCCATGAAGAGGCAAGTGGAACTTCTTATGTTCCTGAAAATCTAATGAATGAATGGAAACTTAAAGATCCTGTTTCTAATTATGAGAGCTTTTTATTTAAAGAAGGAGTCTTAAATGAAGAATTGAAAAAGAATATATACCTAGAGATTGATAATGAAATTAAGACAGAATGGGATACTGCTAATAATTCCCTAGAAGTTGACTCAACTATAGGTTATGAATTAGACGATGTTTATTCTCAATCAGCAAAAGACCCAATAGTTAGTATTAATCAAGAAAAGGTTTCTAAAAGGTTTATAGACGTAATTTCAGATACTCATCATGAAGCAATGTTGCTAAATGATGACTTAGTCATTATGGGGCAGGATATTGCTGAATACGGAGGAGTCTTTAAGATAACTGAAGGTCTTTTAAATAAATTTGGAAAAGATAGAGTTAGAAATACTCCTATATGTGAATCAGTAATTGTATCAACTGCATATGGTCTAGCTATTAAAGGTCATAAGTCTATAGTAGAAATGCAATTTGCTGATTTTGTTTCTAGTGGTTTTACACCTGTAGTTAATCTATTAGCAAAATCTTACTATAGGTGGGGACAAACAGCAAATGTCGTTATTAGAATGCCATGTGGAGGTGGAGTAGGAGCAGGTCCGTTTCACTCCCAAAGCAACGAGTCATGGTTCACAACCATTCCTGGTCTCAAAGTAGTATATCCTGCTTTTCCATTTCAAGCTAAAGGCTTATTACATATGGCTATAGATGATCCAAATCCAGTACTATTCTTTGAGCATAAAAAACTTTATAGATCTATTGAAGAACCTGTTCCAAACGGAAAGTATTCTTTAGAATTTGGAAAAGCTACGATAAGAAAAAAAGGTAGTGAACTTGTCATTATTTCATATGGGCTAGGAGTTCATTGGGCTATCGAAGAAGCAAATAAATATCCTGATGAAAAAATTTGTGTGATTGATTTAAATACTCTTATTCCTTGGGATCAGAAAACAGTTTTTGAGATGGTTAAAAAATGTAATAAAGTTATTTTACTTCAAGAAGACAGTCTGTTTGGTGGTTATATGGGAGAAATATCTGCTCAAATAGCAGAAAAGTGTTTTGAATACTTAGATGGTCCCATTATTAGAGTTGGATCATTGGACACACCTATACCATTTGCCTCAAAACTTGAAGCCCAATATCTACCTATGCAAAGATTAAAAGAAAAAATTATTGAGCTTCTGAATTATTAATTATCCCTTTTTTCAAATTTTTCATGTTTCTTATCATTTATCCTCTTAATTATTAAAACAATAATTATTAGTGCTAACAGAACATATATTAAAATTGGGAATACAATATTCATTATTAATTTATTTTACAGTTACAGCTGTTCCATATGCTAGTATCTCTGAAGTACCTTGCATTACCATAGAAGTAGTAATTCTTACATTTAAAACAGCATTAGCTCCCATTTTTAGGGCATCTTCTTGCATTCGACTTAGGGCTTGTTCGCGAGAATCTGCCAGGAGTTTGGTATATTCAGATATTTCTCCTCCTATAAGATTTTTTAAGCCTGCAAAGATATCTGTACCGAAGTTTCTAGAACGAACGGTACTTCCACGTGCTATTCCGTGTACCTCAATGATCTCTTGATTTGGTATTTCAGGTGTATTTACAATTATCATTTAATTAAATTTTTATCTATGTTAGGAAAAAGCTTCAGTGCATTCTCATGATATAAAGATTTTAAAACTGAATCAGGAAGATTTAGTCCGTACATTTTCCAATGAGCATGTCGTTTTCTGTAATAGTCAAAATATTCATCACCAGTCTCTAATACTCTAAAGTAGGTATAGTATTCAGATACATTATAAGAATCCTTTCCAAAAAGAATTCGATTTTTATATTTGATCAGAAAACTTCTTGCTTTTTTTGGTTGTCTTCCTAATTCAGCAAGCACAGCACCTATTTCTGTCATAACATTCTTATACTTGTCCAGGTGATCAGATAAAGCATCCAAATCATTTGCCATCCAACCCATGTGAGCATTAATAAAAATTGTTTCTGGGTTTTTTCTAAAAATATCATGTTGTTCAGACATTACAGTTTCAAATGAAGGATATTTAGATGAATCTCCTCTATATCGTCCTGGTTTTTGTCTTAATTCAAGCCATCGTTCGTTATATTTATTTTTATCAAACCAAAATGCTTTAGGTTCCCCAGTATGAATCAAAACTGGTATATTTAATTTTCCACACAGGCTCCATATAGGGTCTAATCTTGGATCATTTACACTTATTCTATTTCCACTTGAATCCTTGTCTGTTAATCCTAATGATTTATATACTTTTAATCCAATAACACCATCGTTAACTGCATCACTAATTATTTTCAAAGTAGTAGTCTTAAAATTAGGTT
>Ga0308019_10000489_pt1 | contig 25056 bp, 27 predicted proteins | sample Neamet284_FD_203135 | JGI IMG/M metagenome (GOLD analysis project Ga0308019, IMG submission 203135) | Marine microbial communities from water near the shore, Antarctic Ocean - #284 | ecosystem: Environmental > Aquatic > Marine > Unclassified | place: Southern Ocean | collected 2014-10-01 | reverse complement strand
CTCGCCACTTCCCAATTTAATTATTAGTTCACTAGAATTAAAAGCAGTATTACTAGTCTTAGAGAAAGGCGCCCCAAGAACATCTGGTTCCCAAGAATCAAATTCGTTTGGTATTGGAGGGAACGGATCTTGATTGGTTTGCTTTTCAGACTCTTCGGTCAATTCAAGCAATCCCAATTTACCTCCAATCCCAGTGGGATCGATACCATATTCAGCAGGTAGGACAAAGAAAATAGCCAGCACCAATGCAAGCAAGAAAATACCCCCTATCTTATTGATAGTGAGTCCGCTCGAATTACTTTCTGAGGATTGATTGTTCTCTTTTGTCAAAATAAATCCTTATTATTTAATTATATTATTTAGAAATTCTATCTTATCAAATATCTTTATTTATATTATCAATAATTCATGCTTAAAAAATAACCCATTATTTGATAAACAGCTAATAGGAATCCAAGTAACATTAATGACAAATTGAATATTCTTGAATGATCGTAAAAACCACCCTGAATTCGCCATGCGTTAATTAAAGCAAGGGCGCCCAACAAGGCAATTAATTGACCTATCTCGACACCGATATTAAAAGAAATAATATTGAATACCAATCCTTCCGTGGAAAGTGACATTTCTTGTAATTTTGTCGCCAGACCTAATCCGTGCACCAAACCAAATGCAAAAACTGCAATCTTTGGATTTGGCGGGGCTTTCAAAATTAGTTTTAAAGCATCAAGATTTTCTAAAGCTTTATAAGCGATTGATAACCCAATAATTGCATCCACTAAATAAGGGTTAACTTGCAATTCACTCAATACCCCCAAAAGTAATGTAATACTGTGACCTAGGGCAAACAAAGAAACAAATATGGCAACTTCTTTTAATCTAAATAAGAAAAATATTACACCGCATAGATATAGTAAATGATCGTATCCAGTGATCATGTGCTTAGCACCTAAATAAACAAAAATAGGCATTGCCAGGCCACTATTTTGCTGAAGATACAAGGCGTCTTTTCCTGCGATCCCATGAGCAAACAAAGAGTCCATGAATAAGAATAAGATCCCAGTAAGACAGAAATATAAGATCGTATTATTTTTGTTTTTAGTGAATTTTAAAGTACTCATAAGATGACAGCGCCTAACTAATAATGTCTAATTAAATAAAGTGGAGCAAAAAATCTATCATTAGTAATACTTATAACAATGGTTATTTAAAAGGAATTATAACATGACGACATCTTTGATATGCGCTTCTCATAGTCCATTACTTTATTGTTATGCGAAACAACCAAAAGATTGGGAGTTAATGCAACAGGCATTAAAAGACCGCGCCGAGGCAGTGAAAACATTTGATCCGGAGCTTGTTATTGCATTTGGCTCGGATCACTTTAATGGTTTTTTCCTCAAATTAATGCCAGCATTTTGTATAGGAATTGAAGCGACCGCAGAAGCAGATATTGGGGGTTTTGCTGGTAAATTAAATGTGCCTTCAGAAATAGCTATTGAAGTGATAAATTACCTTCGAAAAAATGATGTCGATCCAGCAGCGTCCTCAGATATGACTATTGATCATGCATTTTCACAAACAATTCATACTATGTGTGGCGACCTAAATTCAAAGCCTGTAATACCAATATTTATTAATTGCATCACAGAACCTTATGTCCCTTTTCGTCGGTCTCGATTAATGGGAGAAGCTATAGGAAAATTTTTAAAAAATTCAAAAAAACGGGTTTTATTATTAGCTTCCGGCGGAATGTCACATCATCCAACACGTTATTATCCGGAAATAAATGACGGTCCAGAGGAAGTGACGGCTTGGCAGAAATCGGGCGGAGAAGATGAGCGATCATTGACACAGAAGGAATGGATACATCGATTAGAAATCATGCATCATGAAGGTGCTGAAATGATTGCGAGAGGCGAAAGAACCGCTAAAGATATGAGGTTAAATAAAGAAGCAGACATGCGTTTTATTGAAACATTAACAAATTTTGAGCTTACTGATTTCGATACATGGAATCAGCAAGAGCTTATTAAAGAGGCAGGTATCGGCTCTATGGAGCTGCATACTTGGATTGCAGCATCCGCAGCTCACAAAGCAGCTGGAGGAAACAAGCCTAAATTAGATTTTTACTCCGTTGCTCCTGAAATTGGAATAGCTGCAGGAATTGTTCATGGAGACTGATTCGAAGTCTCAGTTTGTCGCCATTGAATATAAACTAAGCACAGTATACAAACAGAAGAAAATACGACAATAGTCAGCTTTGCGCCAAATTCGTTAATTAATAAACCTGCCACAAGACTGCCCAAAGCTGGACCACCCAATACAACAATAGTCCACAAACTTGATACCCTTCCTCGTAGCTCATTAGCTACTTTTACCTGTACCTGAGATTGTGAGCCGACAGCAACAAAGGTAATAAAAAATCCAATCAAAGTAACAATAACAATACCCAAAGAAATATTTTTAGTAAAAGCAAAAAGCATGCAAGAAACAGCCATGCCATAACCTCCATATAAAACAGCTTGACGCAACCTTAGGTCCAAGATTCCTGTCATGTAGATTAAACTTGCAATCACCGCACCAAATCCTGATGCTGCCATCAATTTTGCCAAGGTGTCACTTCCACCCGAATAAATTGTGACGGCAAATGCAGGTAACAACTCTATGATGCCTCTGCCAAAAAAACTGCTAATACCTGCAATCAAAATTACATTTCTAATCAATTCATGATTTAAGGTATAGGTAAAACCTTCACGTAACTTTTGAAAGTAACTTTCTGATAATTTTTCTTTATTTTTAACCAATGGAATTTTTATAATCAAAAGTGAAAAGATGACTGGCAAAAAAGTAATTGCGTTAACAAAATATGCAAAACCTAAGCCATAAAATGTAACGATAAAACCGGCTATTCCAGGGCCAAGAAAGCGAGATAAGTTAAATCCAGCTGAGGTGATTGCAACAGCACTAGAAAATTGAGTAGAAGGGACCAATACCGGTATTAAAGCTAATCGGATGGGCGAATATGCACTATTTGCAATGCCATAAAATAGTGACAAAATAACCAAATATCTTACATCCATAGATTCCATAAAAGTCAGAAAACTTAATATTAAGGCAACGCACATTAATATAATATGCATTACAACAGCCCCAATTCTGGGTTTATATTGATCAGCAAAGACACCAAAAAATGGAGTTAATAATAGTAAAGGTAAATACTGAGCCGCAGCCACTAATCCAACAATAAAAGCGGATTCACTTAATTGCCATGCATGCCAACCTAAAGATAGGCGCTGCACCCAAATACCAACAACCGATAAAATATTACCGTAAAAATAAATACGAAAATTTTTACTTGAAAGAGCCGAGCGAGAAGAAAATTTCATCAGTTATTTCACAATCCAATACCTATCTAAAATATTAGGTAAAAAAATATACCTTATAATAATTTAACCTGTACCAACATAAGGTATTAATCGACCAAGCAACAAAATACCAAACCAAGCACTAAGCGAAACGTAAGCAGATATTTTAGCTGCAGAAGGAGTGTCTCCGTAAGGATCCCAATCGATTAATATTGGACTGATTTTAACGGCAAACCATAGAGCGTTCAGTCCTGCAATTATAATTAAAAGCATTTTTATTTGAAACCCAATATTTACAGCATAGCGAGCTGGATCACCAATAAGAAATAACATACCTGTAGTGAGATTAATAAAGAATCCCACCCCAGCTAATGGCAAGAGTCGATGAGTTGCCATAATATTCATCTGCCTTACAAAGCCAGCCAATCGGATATCAATAATTAACATAGAGCCAAGCAATAATGACAAGCCAATAAAATGAAAGATCTCTAAAGACGGCCAAAACCAAGCGGTTGATAAAATCCAAATGTTAAGTGTGCTGCCTTCTAGTGATTGCACTAATATCTCAATCATAAGCCTCTCCAGTCAAAAATAATAAGCAATTAATCGACCACCAAATATGGCTGATGCCCATAAAAAAATTGAAGTACGGGCAAACCAAAAATCTTTTGATGTAGGTCGGTTTACACCAGAATCCCAATCATTAGCATGCACCCTCAATCGAGATTGAATAAGAAAAGCGAGGATTGATCCTAAAGATATGGCTGAAATTTTTACCAAAAAAGGGATATTTGTAATAAAAATAGTTGCCTGAGACGAAAATAATGCAAATCCTGAACTGGTATTTAGTATCAAGCCAAACCATGCTAACTTAAAAAAATCCACAAAAGCAACAAACTCAAGAGATTCGAATAAACCTAATACACGAAAATTATAAACAGAGAATACCCCTACAACAATTGCTAGGCCGACCACGTGAAAACTAAGCATAATAGGGTAACCCCAAAGGGATTCACCTACCCAAATTGATAATATAGAATACTCCAGCCACTCAAACATAACTCCCCCTACCTAAATTTATTCGCAAGCTTGCTGCATATTTTTTACCATAATTTTTGAACCCAATACTGAGGATATAGTAATTGCACTTTCCATAGCAGATTGAAAAATATTATTATATTCCTTGGTGTCGCAGCTCTTTTTTTCCCATAAAATAGTTATTGCTGCCTCAAGCACTTCAATATGATTGAAGATCGGAATTACCAAGGCGGAAAAACCAGCATGATATGCATCCCCATCATACTCATAGAAATTCTTCTGAATTTTCTTTAAATTTAGACTAAATTGATTAGGTTCAAATTCACTACTTAGCTCTTTTTCAGTCCGACGTGATATCACCCTCTCTCGTATCGCCGAAGATGAGAATGCTAATGTTAGTCTTGCTGTCGGTGAAACAGGTACTGTGTACCTATGACCCCTAAGAATCTCAGGATAGATTTCTTGTCCTGCCAAAGTTACAGTTGAAGCCACTACGGCATCACCACCAGCTGGCACAGACAAAAACAAAGGTTTAGAAATTTTATTTTTCAATAACATTAAGTAACGATCAGTGATATTGGTTATCTCGTATTGATCCATTGCCGCATTGGATAAAGAGAATAATTTAGAGCCTAATCTATAACCTCGATTATCAGGTGTTTTTACTACCAATTGAAGTGAAGCTAAAGTACTTAAGTGTCTTGAAACTCGAGCTTTTGTCATATCTAAGTGCTTAGCAATATCAGTTACCCTTTGAGGGCGACCCTTATTTGCTAGGAAATTAAGCAATTCATAAGCAACCACTACACTTTGAACAATTGATGATTTTGAAGTCAATGAATCCATATCGATCTCCATGAAAAGTACTTTACTAATTATACTTAAGAAATAAATTAATCTATATGCAAACGGTAAGCAATAAATCCACAAACAATCATAGGAATAGAGAAAAACATAAAGTTTGCAGACATATCATAACCTGCCAAGATAAGATAACCAGCTAAAGCTGGTCCAACGACAGCACCAGTTCTCCCTAGACCTATAGCCCAACCGACACCCGTACTTCTTATTTCTGTAGGATACGCTTTAGCCGCTGCTCCATACAAGCCAGTAAAAGCACTTTGTTGCAATACTCCAATCATAAATAATAAGACTAATAGGGTATTTAATTCATTAGGTGCAAATGCAAATGCAACCATACTAATAGCTGATGCTATAGAGAGATTAAAAATTAGATTGGTTAACTTCAATCTGATCGACAAAAAGCCCAATAAATAAATCCCAATAACGCCACCTAAGTTAAAATAAAGAAAAGCATCTCTTCCAGCAGATGCATCAAAACCTGCATTTTCCATTAATTTTGGAAGCCAACTCATCAGGAAATACAGCGTACCAAAAGCACAGAAAAATGCCGTCCATAATGTTAAAGATAATGTGCGATATTTTGGAGATAGCAGCATTCTCATATTATTTAATAAAGTGGCTTTTTTCTCATCACTCTTGATGAGTTCCGGCAAATGATCAATCGGCGCATGCTTTAGTTTTTGCAAAATAGTATTAATCTTAACGAGTGCATTAGTTGGGCGTTTTTCTAGAAGGTACTTTAAAGATTCAGGAATCATTAACCATGCCACAACCACCATCCCTATGGTGATCAATCCCCCAAATACAAACATAGTTCGCCACCCATAATCGGGTAAGATATAATCAGCTACAACAGATGTCATCATTGCACCAGTAGGATATCCAGCGGTTACCAATGCCACTGATAATGCACGATACTTCTCAGGACTATATTCAGCCGCCAATGAAGCTTGACATGCGAGTAATGCACCTGCACCCATCCCACTGACGAAACGTAAAATTATGAACAGAGTTAGGTTATCTGCTTTTGAGGTTAAGAATATAGATACACCAACCAACATAAGGCTCAATATGATCAGCGAACGTCGACCGATAATATCCGCAACGGGGGCAAGGACCATCGCTCCAACCATCATTCCCGCTAAAGCAAAACTAAAAATCCACCCTAACAAATCATCGGTCAAACTCAGATCCAAGGATACGGATGATGCCACCACCGCCATGGCAGTAATATCAAAGCCATCCAACATGTTGAATACAAAACACAAAGCCACCACAAGTATTTGCTGTGATGTAATGGAACCTTTATCTATAAAGTCATTCAAATTTTTTATTGAGTTATTCATGAATATTATATTCCCTGTTATTTTTATATCAGCATGTAATTAAAAAGTATAAACCTGCAAAGGATGATGAGATTGTTGTCGATCATTTAAAACATTAATAATCATATCACTTGAAATTGGAGTTCGATTAAAATAGTGGCCACCCATTGCATCAGATATGGCGGATATCAGAGCTGAGGCAGCGCATCCCATTACAGGCTCACCCATTCCTCTGACACCTACTGGATTTTGGGGATCTGGAATATCCACAGCATCCCAACCCAGTTTTGAAGGGACATCAAGATAAGATGGAGGTTTGGATTCATATAAGAATATATTTGCCGGTAATCCATTTTGTGGATCATAGACCAATCTTTCTAGATGAGCTAAACCTATTCCCATAACGGCACCCCCTTTTACTTGACTTGCTAATCCCATCGGATGAATTACGGTACCGCAGTCAATTACGCCCTCGTACTCAAGAATTTCAAACTTTCCTGTTTCTTTATCTAACTCAATCATCATAAAACCAGCTGCCAATGCCGGAGGAGTTCCACTAATCGCGTAATTGTCTTTTGCCACACCTATCAAACCAGAGCCTTTGACTGCTGATACTGAAGCTTTTGTCATGTCATTTATATCTTCAGGCGCTTTATGACCATCAAATTTACCACCAATTTCAATAGCATATTCAGCTGCTTCTGCATAAGACATGGCAATAGTTTTGTTTTTCTTCTGATAAACGAACTTACCATCAATGGCATAATCTTTTGTGAAGCCACCAAATTTTTTGACTGCAATTAATAGTAATTTTTCTTTTACATCCATAGCTGCTGCATAGTTACTTCTCGACATAGTGAATGAAGTATTACTACCAAATTGGCCAATATTCCAGGGAAGATGCTTGCGCGTATCACCCCTTTCGATTACACAATCTTCCCAATCACATTTTAGTACTTCAGCAACTACTCTTGAAGTAGCGGCGTACGAATAAGTACCTAAATTACCAACTCCAGAGTGAATGTGGATCTTACCGTTAGGTAATATTCTTACCAGGCCATCAAAACCTGTAAAGCCAGCTGAATGATAAGCCTGCCCAATGCCAACCCCAATTACTTTTGATCCATTTTGCTGCTTACTAAGGTGTTTCTTTTTTTGCCAATCAAAATTTCTGGCGCCTTTTTGAAGCGCCTCAACTATATAAGCACTGGTAACCGGACCTTGTTTTCCGTCATAAATTGAATCATTGTTTGGAGCATTAATTTTTCTAATCTCTAAACGATCTATATCTAATTCATTTGCAGCTTTATCTAATAAAGGCTCAATAATCATGGCTATTTGATTTTGACCGGGACCCCTTTGAGCTCCACCAGGAGGTGTATTAGTCAACACTGGTATACCACGATATTTCATCGCTAAGGGCTGGTAGCACAATGAAACAGCGCTTGCAGCACTATTGAAATCTGGGAAACCATGGGTTGGTCCACAAGATTGAATAATATAAAGATCAATACCAGTGACCTTTCCAGTCTGATTAAATCCTAATTTCACCCTTCCTTGAAAACCACCTCTATTTGAACCTAAAAAATATTCATCGGATCTACTGATCCTCATCATCACTGGACGACCTATCTTTTTGGACATAAAAGCCGGTAACGCCATAATTGCATAAGCTCCCCCCTTGGAACCGAAGCCACCACCACAATATTCCGCTACATAGACTAAATTTTTAGTCTCAATACCAATTAATTTTGCTAATCCAGGTACAACATAACTCTGACTCTGAGAAGAACCAAATACAAAACATTTGCCATTCTCCCAATAAGACATGGCTGTTCTTGGCTCCAAACTGTGATGAGCATTACTTCCAGTCACAAATGTTTCATCATAAATAATACTAGAACTTGAAAATGCTGCTTCCAAGTTGCCATAGTTCCATTGCGCTGCAGATTTTCCAGTCAATGGAAATTCATGCTCATCGACTCCCTCAAAATCACTGCTGTCCCACTTCAATTCTTGCTCAGGAATACCCCGATTTGCTACATTCGAATTACCTCGTGCATTTGGACCATTTGGTTGCAAGCTCTTCATCGGGTCAATTACAAAATCTAATAGCTCCATGTCATAACTAATTTTCTCCAAGGCATCTGAAGCTATCGTTTCATCAACAGCGGCAATTGCTAATATTGGATCACCAACATAGTGAGGGTTATTGGTTAGAATTGGCTGCGTAATGCCTTCAGCTGGTGGCAAGTCATCAGCCGTTAGAATGCCTAAAACACCAGGAAGTTTAAGTGCTTCACTAGCGTCAATATTTTTTATCCTTGCATGAGGTACGGAACTAAGCAGTAATTTTACAAACGCCATTCCATCGGCACGAAAATCTTCAGCAAACTTTGCTTTGCCAGTTACTTTGGCTTGAATATCTGGTGGTATAAAATTTTTACCTAATAATTTATATGCCATATATTCACATGAGCCATTTCATATCTATGAATATATTGTATATTAAATATAAATCACTTAAGTTCATAAATTAGATTTTAGAGAATAATTGAGATACTGAAATTCAATCATTCATGCTTGCCAGCCTCCCAATTAAACGTTTTACCAATCGTTTTTGTTGCCACCATCGCTGGTAGCTCTTCAATTTCCGTGGCCATGGTGTCATTCCAGCGATTGAGAAATCCAAAAAGGGAGATCGTTGCAACAATTTCAACAATTTCATTTTCATCATAGTATTTATTTATTTCATCAAAATGCTCTTGTGATGATTGGCTTGGTGACATAGCGCCATAATATGCAAGTCTCAAAGCAGCTTTTTCTGCATCAGTAAATAAATCACTTTCTTCATAATTCCATACGTGACTTATTTTTTCTTCAGATGCCTCATAGATTTTTGAAAGGTTAGCCATATGTGCTTGGCAATATCGACAACCAGCAACTTGGCTCGCGATTAGACTAACTAACATTTTTAGCTCCTCATCTACCGTACCTTCATAGAGTACCGCTTGATTTAGCTGCATAAAGGCACGAACAATATTTGGTCGTCGAACCATAGTTTGAATACTGTTTGGAGTAAATCCACGTGTATTTTGATAATGCTTAAAACGCTCTAGAATGTCCTCTGGTAATTCATCCATTGATACTGGCTTCATGAATGGCATACTGCTCTCTCCTCTTGAAGTAACTTACAATATAATTTATTAGGTCATTTTATTTCAAACCTAGCAACAGTGCAGCCCACAGCAAATATCGGTAACTCTGCCGTATAGAATTGAAGATCGCCACTTCCTTGTGCCGCAGCTGCTGCGGCAATAAAGGTTCGAATCTCAAAGCCACCCTGACCAGCATCGTTATAAGTCTCCTCATCGCTATAATTTAACAAAGCATCTTTATCATTACTCATTAAATGCGTTAAGAATTCACGATCCCAAGCTTCATTTATCTTTCCAGAATCTGGAGTAGCAGGCCAATGCGAAATACCCCCAGTTCCAACTAGAGCAATTTTTTCGGGAGCTTCATCACAAGCACGTCGAATTGCCTCCCCAAAAGCCCATGCCCTATGTAATGGCGTCAACGGTGGTCCCTGACAATTAATATTGACTGGGATAACCGGAAGATCATATTTGGGTGTAAGAAAATTCAATGGCACCATTATCCCATGATCAAACTTCCATTCTTCAGAATACGCTACATCAACAGTTTGCATTATATTTTTTGTTAATCTTTTCCCTAAATTAGGAGCACCAGGTATTTTAGTTTTCTGGATACCTAGCCATTCAGGATCTTCGATAGGACCTTCGTAATTCTCGCTAATTCCAATACAATAAGCAGGCATATTATTCATAAAAAAGTTAGCAAAATGCTCGGCGGCAATCACAATGATAGCTTCTGCGCCAGTGGCCATTATCTCGTTCTTTTGATTCTCTAAAGCAGCATAAAACTCATCTCGCTTTTCTGTATTATCTACCAGATGTGCCCTACCAGTAATGCCTGGTGCATGACTAAGGACTCCTGAATAAACTAAACTCATCGCTCTTTCTCCTCATTAGTAAAACTTTCACCGCCCCCTGTCATTGCGTAAACACCATCCCTAACTGGACCATGAACTCTTACCCCTTCACGCATCAATTCTAAATAATCAAACCATTCAATCCCTAAAAGGGCTGCAAAATGCATAAGTATTTGACCGTTTACGCCAAGCACATAAAGCAATCCTATATCACCCTTTTTAAGTGCATTAATCTCCTCATCAGTCAGGGAATAATTTGCAATTAATTTATCTATATCTTCACTGTAATTTGCTTGAATCGACTCATCACGATTCAATTCATATAAAAATTTTTGTAAGTTGTATAAGCTCATTTTTTCCCCAGTTTCGGTATAGTATGAGTACCAAATGCCGTACATATATTTTTTGTTTCCATATAAAAATCAAAACTGTAATCGCCACCATCACGACCAATACCACTGCTCTTCATACCACCAAAAGGTGAAGGTAAGTGACGGTTATTTTCTGAATTTACCCAGATCATTCCAGCATCCAACTGATGAGATAAACGAAGGCTTCGGCCAACATCACTGGTCCACAAATAGGCTGCTAACCCATAAATACTGTCATTTGCTATTTCAAGTGCGTGCGCTTCGTCTCTAAAGGATATGGCACTCAATACAGGTCCGAATATCTCTTCACGAGCCACTCTCATATTATTCTCAACATCGATAAATAATGTTGGTTCGACATAATTACCCATTCCATTCATATCAAAGATCTTACCGCCCTTTGCAATCTTTGCTCCTTCATCGGTCGCATTAGCAAAATAATCCAAAACCTTATCAAGATGTTTCTGATGAATTAATGGCCCTATTTCTGTCTCAGGATCAAGAGGATGGCCAACCTTTAAATTAGAGATTCGACCGCATAATTTATCAATAAACTCGTCTTTGATCGATTCCTGAATTAGTAGACGACTAGAAGATGTACACCTTTCGCCATTAAGGCTAAAGATCATAAAAATAACTGCATCAAGCGCTTTATCTAGATCCGCATCATCAAATACAATCACGGGATTTTTTCCACCTAATTCAAAATGAAAACGCTTCAATGTATCGGCACCTTGTTTCATTATTTGAGATCCAGTGGAAGATTCACCCACAAAAGCGATAGCTTTAATATGTTCATTCTCAGTCAAAGCTTTACCTGCTGTTTCACCTAATCCCTGTACGCAGTTCAATACACCATCTGGAAGGCCTGCATCATGAGCTATTTCAGCTAGCATCATAGCGGTATAGGGGGACCATTCTGCTGGTTTGTGCACTACGGTACATCCGGATGCTAGTGCTGGCGCTATTTTCCAAGTCGATAACATAAATGGAGTATTCCAAGGCGTAATTACACCAACTGGACCTATCGGTTGTCGCAAAGAGTAATTTAAGTGCTCCTCTGCTGGCAATGATTTTCCATCTGATGCACTTGGGGCCATATCAGCAAAAAAACGAAAATTAGCAGCGCCGCGAATAGCAGCTTTACTCATAAATCGAATTGCTTGACCTGAATCATAACTCTCTACCAAAGCGATGTCTTTGGCTCGTTTTTCAATACCATCAGCAACTTTATGTAATAATTTTTTTCTTATTTTTCCTGAGGTATTGCGCCATTCACCAAAAGCTTGGAAGGCAGCTTCACAAGCTATTGTAATATCATCTCGATTGCCCGATGCAATAGATCCAATCTTATGATTATCAATCGGTGAACAATTATCGAAAGTAGCTGCAGATTGACTTTGAACTGATTGTCCGTTTATAAAATGCGGCAGAACATTATTTTTATATGGAGCGAGTAAAACTTCTGTATCTTGAAGGTTCTCTTTAAAATTATTTGTCATTATCTAAGCCTCGGAACGTACTTTCATATGTTCGCGGATATTACTTTTTTTCCAGCGTAACTCTGCATCTAATTCCTGAATTTCAAATGATAACGCAATTGGATCAGATTGCCAGAAAGGTGCAAAAAAATTACTTAATGCGGCAAATAAAAGCTCTCCTGCATCTTTTTTTACAGCATCTGATCTACCGGGCGCTATTCGAAGAGCTACATTTACAAAAGTATTAGATTTATGACCATCGGCAATTAAGAAATCTTTTCTAGGTGCCGCTCTTGTTCGAAGACCTCCTAATGGCAATGCTTCTATGCCTGCAGCTGTATCATGCATAACTCTGACTAAATCACTCACGTTAATATTCTTTTCGATATTCTGTGAATACTCGATTGTTAAATGAGGCATATAGCACCTTAAAGTATGTTTGAATAAATTTAACATGTTAAGTATACTGTGTTAAACCAGAACGTCAAGCATCGATGATTAGAATAATTCAAGGAAAGTAGCATGAAGGACTTAAGCAAGATAAGAGGATCCATACCCCCCATTATCACTCCCATAAAGAACGATAAAGTGGACTATGAAGCCTATAGTCATCTAGTAGAGTATCAAATTAATAATGGGTCTCATGGGATTTTAGTAAACGGAACAACAGCAGAGCCATCTACCCTCACTCTCAATGAAAGAAATAGGCTGATTGATGTTGCGATTGAAGTTAACGCTGGAAGATTACCTGTGATTGCAGCCACTGGCTCACAATCTTTTATTGAAACTGAATTACTAACAAAACATGCTGTAAATGCTGGTGTTGATGCGCTTTTAATTGTTACTCCATATTACATTAAGCCTCCACAAAGAGGCTTAATCGATTACTATCTTAATATAAGTAAACAAAGTGAAACTCCATGGATGATTTATCATATTCCTGGCCGAACAGCCGTTAATGTCACCCTTGATTCAATGAAAGAATTGAAAGAGAGATCTAGAACTTTTATAGGAATGAAACATGCTGTAAATGATTTAGGTTTTGTCACAGAGTGTTTTTCAGAATTAGGTAATGACTTTAAAGTCTTTGTCGGTCTGGAGGAGCTATCATTCCCTATGATGACTATTGGAGCCTGTGGTTTGATGAATGCTGTAGGTAATTTAAGGCCAAAAATATTATCTGAAATGTGTGAAGCCGTCTGGCAAAATGATTTAGAAAAGGGACGCGAACTTCATCAGAATTTATTGGAAATTAATCAAGCTGTTTTCTATGATACCAATCCGATTCCAATTAAATACATGATGAAGAAATTGGGGATTATGCCAACAAATGAGCATCGATTACCCATGATTGCAGCTACTCCAGAGCTAGAAAAACGTCTGGATAAAGTACTGAAACGTGCCAACTTACTATAAGGAAGAAAGTAATGAAATTTCTCAGTTTTAAACAAAATGATATATCAAGTTTTGGAGTAATTAATAATCAAAATATCATTGATTTAGGTGCCACTAATCCTGATCTAATGGATCTTAGAGATGCCATCAGAAAAGGTCGGTTAAATGCTCTTGCAGAACAATCACGAACCATGCAACCGAGTTTAAATATTGAAGAAATAGAGTTTTTACCGACCATCCCAAATCCTGAAAAAATTATCTGTATTGGTGTGAATTATGCCGACCGAAATGCAGAATATAAAGATGGCTCTTTGCCACCCAAGTACCCGAGTGTATTTATGAGAACCCGCGAATCCTTAGTTGGTCACCAACAAAATATCATGGATCCGCCAGAGTCAGAGCAGCTGGATTACGAAGGAGAAATAGTCTTAATAATCGGTAAAGATGGAAGAAGAATTACCCAAGAAGACGCACATGAATATGTGGCTGGTATGACTTGTATGAATGAAGGTTCGATTCGAGATTATCTTCGACACGCAAAGTTTAATGTCACACAAGGTAAGAATTTCGCAAATTCTGGTTCACTAGGACCCTGGATGGTGACACCTGATGAGTTAAACCCATTCTCAAAACTAGAAGTAGTGACTAGAGTAAATGGTGAGGTCAGACAACATGATAATACTGATAGCTTAATGTTTCCTTTTGCATATTTAATCAGTTATTTATCCAGTTTTTATCATCTCAAGGCAGGAGATATAATCGCTACAGGCACACCTAATGGAGCAGGGGCTCGTTTTAATCCACCTAAATATCTTACACACAATGATGTAGTGGAAGTAGAGGTTCCAGGAATAGGCATTTTATCCAATAGAGTAGTCACAGAACTACTCTGAAGATTTGGTGATGAAAATAAAAAACCATGCCTCAATAAGGAGCTTTAATCACTCCTTACCGATGCAATTATTAAAGGCACGTGAAGCAGCTATGTCAAGATTTCGACCGATGCTTCGTAAACATGGGCTAACCGAACAACGATGGCGAGTTATTCGGGCAATTCATGAGTATGATAAAATTGATGCAAGTGAACTAGCAATGCGAAGTTTTCTTCTCTCCCCCAGTCTAACAAGAATCTTAAAATATCTAAAAGATGAAAAAATTGTATTAAGAACGGGTGATAATAATGACCTACGCCGATCGGTTTTCAGTCTCACAAAAAAAGGAAACAAAATAATTACAGATATAGCGCCAGAGACCGAGCAACTATATCAAGAAATTGAATCGTTATTTGGTAGAGATAAATTTAAACAAATTCTCACCTTGCTAGCAGAATTTTCCTCAATGATAGATAAAGACTGATCTACTCAGGCTTGATTGATTAATGTCGAGACCCGATCCATCATTTCATCTTTGTTATAGAGGTCATAATAAATTGAAGCCATTACATTAGGCGGCCCAAAGAAGAAACGCTCATACAAAGTTTGACGTCCGCCAAAACCCGATACAGAAAGGTCATGTGCTAATCGAAATAAGGCAATTCGATCCTTGCTTTCAAGGTTCAGTAATTGAAAGTACTGTGTTACATCATCGGCAATTTCATTAGTTAGATCTAGCTCACTTGGGGTCGCCATCAGGGAGCTTGAACCAAGTAATTGCACTAATTCAATTAACCTTGGGTACATTTTTGGGAATAAATTTCTTGAGGTATCCAATGGTTGCCGCAATGGAGTGAAGTTACCATATTCGTCTTCGTGAGCATGTTGCTCAGCTGAGAACCTTAAGGCCCTGATAGTTTCAGTGATGAACATTGCTTCAGCAATATGGCCTTTGATAGCCATATCCTTATCTTTTCCTGAGGCTTTTGCCATGGCGCATAATAGGCCAACTATAAATTCAGCTTTAGCAAGTTTACCGCAGATTACTTGGTGCATCATTTGAGTAACCGCATTTGTCTCCGCAAAGGCTCTATTGCATAACAAGGGTTCACGATAAATAAATAGCCGCTCCCAAGGCACAAATACGTTCTTGAAGGTAACAATCGAATCCATCTCCTCATAACGTGAGGCTAATGGTGCATCATAATGAGACTTACCATGATCATAACTATCCCGACAGATCATTCGTAATCCAGGGCTATTCACGGGCGCCATAAAAGCAAACGCATACTCAAGGTGCTCGTCTTTTTGTCGGTCGAGTAACGTAGAAGGAAAAACCTCAACCTCATCGGCTTGTGGACCCAACGTAGCTAGCAAGCGTGCGCCACTAACAAAAATACCAGCATCATTTTCTTTGACTACTTTTAGGGTAACATCAGCACTCGATCGACCTGCTTTTGCCTCTGCAAAATTGACAGTTGGATTAAGCAAAGAATGTGTTAATACTTTATCGTGAGTAGCAGCATACTGATAATAACGTCGCATATTCTCTGCGAACTCAACTTTTCCTTCTTCAAGAAATTTTGCCGCGGCAGTAAATGCCATAATGGAGGCATTCTTGTAATCCGGAGTCCTTCCAAAAATACCGTTCGACCAAGTTGCCCACTCATAAAATGCAGCGCCTCGCTTAACAACATCTTCTTTTGATTTTGGAATCATGAATGACATAGGTAAGTCACGACCATTATCTTCAAAAGTTACAATTTTTTTGTATTTAGGATCAGCTTGTTTATCCATAAAACCCGCTAAAGTTTCAGCACCTCGTCGCAAACCTTGATGCTTAGTAACATCGGTTACTTTTTGCCCTTCTAACCAGACATCCCTACCATCATTAAGGCCTTCTAGGTACTCAGCGCCAGAGCGAATACCATTTCCAAGTGATGTTATGTTTTCACTTAATTTTGCAACCATTTTCCTATCCTTTTTTTCTATCAATTAATGAAATTTTCTCAAGTAATATGAGAATATTATCTAATTCTTTTTCATCTAGAGACGACTCAATCTCCTTGTATACCTTTGCTACCTTGGGTAACACTTTTGATTCTAGCTCTATACCTTTTGTGGTTAAATTTATAATAGTTTTGCGACGATCTGTATTTGAATGATTTCTTTCAACAAGCTCGCTAAGCTCCATTCGATCAATAACACCGACCAAACTTGGAGGTGTTATTAACGTCAAAGAAGAGAGCTCATTAAGTGCGATTTTTTGATGTTGCCATAAAACCCTTAATACTCTTGCTTGTGGTTCTGTAATTCCAAATTCTTTAAAAATGATACGAAATTTTGGCATTATTGTATCAAGTGCCTTATAAAGCATCATCGGTAAAGAATTGTTTAATTCTTTTATTGCCATAAATATGGACTTTAGTTAATATATTAACTATTAATATATTAACTATTATGACTATTTGTCAAGTTCAATATACAATTATTTTCAATGTACCTATTTAAAGGCTAGCGCAATGACACATAATCTTTTCCAAGATACCAACAATCCTTTTATCTTTACTGCAGAAACAACACCATCCGTTTCTACTAATTTAAAAGAGAATATCCAAAAAATTGAAAGTTTAATTGGTGTTGCCGATGCGGTTAATGTCACTGATGCTCCTAATTGCAAACCTAAGTTAAGTAGTCTGGTGGTAGCTGGAGAGATTCAGAAAAATGGTTTAGATGTTATTCTACAAATCACCGGAAGAGACAGAAATAGCATTGCATTAGAGTCAGAAATATTAGGCGCCCTCGCATTAGGTATTGATAAAATTTTATGCTTATCTGGAGATCGACCCCCAGAAGATGGTCCAAAAGCAGTTAACGAAATGAATAGTGCGAATTTAATTGATCTACTTAAGAGGATGTCTGGTGGCTTTCTAACTGATGGAGTAGAAATTAAAGAGCCTATTCAATTGATATCAGGATGTGCTGATAGCATTCACGACCATTTTATAAGAGATCAGCATTCTAAGTTCTTTGCTGAAAAAGTAAATTTAGGTGTCAATTTCGTCCAAACTCAATATTGTTATGATTTAGAATTATGCCAAAAATATTCAGCATTTATTATGGAAAACAAGCTTAATGTTAACGCGAATTTTCTCATCGGCTTAGGGCCATTAAAATCAGCAAAACAGGCATCATGGATGAGAGACAACTTATACGGAGTTAAAATACCAGACTCAATTATAGAAAGACTAGATCAAGCATCTGCACCATTGCAAGAAGGTAAAAAAATCTGTGAAGAAATTATTGAAAAACTCATGGAAATGCCTGGTATAAGTGGCGTACATCTTATGGGTCCTAATTGTGAAAATCAATGCGCTGAATTGATAAAAACTTTCAGATAAATAATAGATAAGAGTTAGGAATTTATGAACTATTTAACAATGTTTTCAGGAATTATCGTAGGAGTAATTATATTTCAAACTGGTTTTATAACTAGAACCGTCTTTAACCATCTTGACGAGGCAAATACTAAGATATTCTTACGTGCTATCTTTCCAAAATTCTTTTTATTACTGACATTCTTAGGTTTCGCTTATTTACTTATGAGCTCTTATTATCACCCCGGAATAAATAAGAACTTTATTCTTGGTTGCATCAATACAGCATTACCAACAGCATGCTATATGCTTACTCCAGTTATTAATAATGCCAAGGATAATGACGAGAAATCAAAATTTCGTGGGCTTCATTTTGTTACTGTATTTTTCACGCTCATTGTTTTGATATTTAATACGCTAATCTTATTCTTTTGAAGAACTCACAGCACTAGTAAAAACGACATCGGTAGAACTATTCAGAGCTGTCTCAGCCGAATCTTGTAAAACACTAATTACAAAACCAACGGCCACTACCTGCATAGCAATATCATCAGGAATTCCAAACAAACTGCAACTAAGAGGAATTAATAACAAACTCCCTCCAGCTACTCCTGAAGCTCCACAAGCAGATAAAGCCGAGATCACACATAAAAGTAATGCGCTAGAAAAATCTACATTAATACCTAACGTATTGGCTGCTGCTAATGTCAGAATAGTGATAGTAATAGCAGCACCACCCATATTTATAGTTGCACCTAGAGGAATAGAGACCGCAAAAATATTTTTTTCAAGTCCCAGTTTCTCACAAAGACTTATGTTGACTGGAATATTTGCTGCTGAACTTCGGGTAAAAAATGCCGTTACCCCACTCTCTCTGAGGGCAATAAAGACCACAGGATAAGGATTTTTTCTGGTTTTTAGCCAAACAATCAATGGGTTTACACATAATGCCATTATCAACATTGAGCTGAGTAACACCATTAAAATCCGAGCATAATCACTTAAAACTTGTAACCCAGACTCAGCTAGGCTCCCTGCTACTAAGCCTAATATGCCTATTGGTGCTAATCTTATGATTACGCGAACTATCTGGGTGATGGCTTGAGATAGATCTAAAAAAGCTATCTTAGTCGTTTCCGATGAATGCCTAAGTCCAATCCCAATGGCTGCACCCCAGATTAAGATACCGATAAAATTACCATTCATCATTGCACTAATAGGGTTATCAACTAACTTAAATAACAAATTATTTAGTACTTCGGTTATACCTTGTGGAGCCTGTAAAACAACATCAGTAACATTTAACTGCAAATTGGTTGGAAACAAAGCGCTCATGATCACCGCAAGAAGTGCGGCACATAAAGTACCAATAATATATAAAAATAAAATCGGACGTAATTTTGAATCTTGATTTTGAGGTTGATTCGCAATGGCGCTCGCGACCAAGAAAAATACCAATACTGGAGCCACTGCCTTGAGGCTCTGCACAAATAGCTTTCCAAATATTGATAATGATTGAGCCCATTCATTGGAGACAAAAGACACAAATACAGCAATCAATATACCGATTACTATCTGTAATGTGATGTCTATATTTAAAAGTTTTTTTAGATTTATCATATGAAAAAATATTGCTAATTTATAACGCTGATAGCATAAATAACGATTACCAGCGACCCGTCAAATCGGGATTGCATGAGCAATAACCACTTTCCATTTTGTTTCGTCCAAATCGTCGATCACTGACACGACGTTCAGTAAGACATATCAAAGTCTCACCATTATTGCATTTTATTTGTAGCTCGGGAGATCTAGGTGCCGTTGACGGAACTCTTGCTGATGGATACTCTGGTTGTTCCATTGAGCCAGCGCAGCCAGAGATTACAACTGAAAAAATTAATAATAGTAGGTATTTCACTTTCATTCTAAGTATCCTACTGAAACGATTAATACAGTCAAATATAATTCAGCTAAGATGTAATAAATATGAGTTATTCATAGTAAAATATTTAATTATGTGACTCTTAGAACCTACCGGCCATTGGTCCACATGCGCATCGCTTGTCATCTGCCATTTTATTCCTACCAAAACGTTGGTCACTAATCCGTCTCTCTGTTTCGCAAAATAACATTTCATCTGGTAAGCAATCGGTATTATCAAACTCCCGGTTAGATGTAGCTAGATTCTGTAGAAATTTTAATAACTTTATTTTTTTATCATCACTGATAACATCATCCATTCCTGTTATCTCAATCTCAGCAGCAGCCAAAAGTGTGGAAAATTTCTTAGCTGTCATCTCTAATAAATCAGCGAATTCTTGAGCCGTTACTTCAACTTTCTTTTCAGTCGCTTCTTTTGATGAGCTTTCTGCAGGTGGTTCATTTGACTGCTCGATAGCATTAATATTTCCAGTAATACAAAAACAAGTCATAACCAAATAGATAGATATATTTCTCATTATTTCACCCTCTCTATAAATAGACCTCTCTCTTTTATACACTTTTTTGAGAAAAATGTCACAGAGGTGGCATGTTATAACCTGGGATTAATAAATTTGTAGCTCTTAAAAGGGTTTAGATTATTGGCCTAGGCCAAGATTATCTGTATTCCTCATATTGCCAAGATCAGTTTCTTGCTGGCATGAGCATTTCTTGCTTTTGTTATTTTTACGACCGTATCTACCATCACTCACCCTATGAGGTGAACGTGTCTCACAAACAAGTAATTCACCAGCATTACATTTTAAAGCCTTACTTGATGAGGCTGGAGAGGTTGAAGGCGTTCTTGCTGAAGGATACTCACCAGAATTCGTAGCGCATCCAGCTAAAAACAGGGCAACAACAACAACCAATAAATTAAATAATTTACTCATTTCATGCATTCCTTAATTATTAAAATAAAAATACCAGATCACACGCTAACTCATAACTAGACGTAAAGCACGCTAAATGAGACATCTTGATAATTATTTTATTGGAAAATCTAGGTAAGTATTATCGGTTAAAGACTGGAATGAAAAATGCCACCACTCTAATTCATAATTAAGAAAATTAAACTTCTCCATAACATCTTTTAGTAAGAGTCTATTTTTTTGTTGCTGCAAAGTAACTAAATCGGTTTTAGTGTGAGAAATGGAATCAAATAAATCATAGTCTGAGCCCATATCTAAGTCATTAAGCTTACCTTGATCAAGAAACATGATAGTTAAATCAATTGTATTTCCTCTACTATGACCAGATTGAGAAGCTATATATGGACCCAATAATGTATCTTTACCAATACGCGGATAATATTCTGCCTTAGTATCTTGATTTGACAGATCTTCAGTCCAAGCAATAAATTCGTCTACCGCTCGTTGAGGGCGATAACAATCATAGATTTTTAAAGTCATTTGATTTTTTAGTAAAGTCTCTTGAACCTTCTTTAAGGCTATCGCAGTATCCCTAGTTAATAAGCATTTATTAGCAAAATAACCCTCGACTGGCTTACCTGTGAAGTTATTTGATGAAGCGTACCTAGCATCTATGACTGCATTGGGTAAGTAATTCCCGATATCGATAAAATTTTCAGGCATTAAACTTTGTCTTGATTCCGGTGTTAAAGACGCACAACCAATCACAGCGAAGGCAGTGACAAAGAAAATAAATAATCGCAATATTAGCCCCAGATACCCGAATTATAAAGAAGACAACTTGATCCTACTATCAAACTGGGTTGCCGGTCCATATCTAATAAAAATGGTCCATCTAAATCAATGAAATCAGCATTTTCAGTTAATAATAGAGCTGGTGCCATGGATAAAGAAGTTGCCACCATACAACCAATCATGAGACCTAAATCACATAATATTGCTTGTTCTTTAGCGCGTAATGCTTCTGTCAAACCACCCGTTTTATCTAATTTGAGATTAACGTAATCATACTTATCAGTTAATTGAGGTATATCTTTAGCTGTATGGCAAGATTCATCCGCACAAATAGGTATTAAGTGATTAAAGCCACTTAAACATGCATCTTTACCAACAGGTAATGGTTGCTCTATGAGTGAGACATTTAGGGCAAATAACTCTTCTTGCCAGTCACGTATTTGCTTCTCAGTCCAAGCCTCATTAGCATCAATGATTAATTTTGGGTTAGGGGCGACACTTCGCACTGCACGAACAGATTCGATCACATCTTGAGAGCCTAATTTTAGTTTTAATACATCATATTTATTACACTCGAGAGCTTCTGCAGCCATTATTGCTGGGGTTTCCATACCAAGCGTCATCGCTGTAGTTATTCTACTCGGAGCATGTTTACTCAACCTCTTCCAAACAGGAATATTGTCAATTTTTGACTCTAAATCCCATAACGCACAATCAATTGCATTTCTTGCAGCACCAGCTTCAAGGGCAGTTAATAATTCCTCAGAATTTATGCCGCTTTCTATGCTATTTTTCAGTGTCATAATTTGAGAAATTACTGTTGAGATAGTTTCGCCATATCTCTTGTATGGAACCGCCTCCCCTCTTCCTACATGATTGCCTTCCTCAATTTCTACATACACAATGTCAGCGGATGATTTTGATCCTCTAGAAATAGTAAATATTTTCTTTAAGGGCCATGATTCATGAGTAACGGACAGCTTTCTCAACATACTTGCCCTTGCAATAAAAACTCGATCAAATCATCAACACCATGTTTTAATGGATCACAGGTTATTAAATCAAACTCTTGAGAGAATTCTTTAATTATTTTTGATGTTTCATGATCATCCAAGGCAACAGTATTTAGCGCGATACCCGCAAAACGAACCTCTGGATTAACGAGCCTAGCTGCATTTAAATTAGTCTCCATACAATGCTTAATAGTGGGTAATGAGACTTCTGGCAGTCCTCGCATATGAGTTCGTGTCGGTTCATGACATAAAATCAAATCTGTAGGTTGGGCACCATGCAATAACCCAAGACTGACTCCTGCAAAAGAAGGATGAAATAGCGATCCTTGGCCTTCAATAATGTCCCAATGGTTAGAATCATTAGCTGGACATAATTCTTCTATAGCGCCACTCATAAAATCAGCCACCACCGCATCTATAGGCACACCATTTCCGCTAATTAATATGCCAGTTTGTCCCGTAGCTCGAAAATCAACCGAGATATCTCTAGATAACATAGTTTTTTCAATCGCTAGCGCTGCGTACATCTTTCCAACTGAACAATCCGTACCTACCGTCAATAGTCTTCGACCCGAACGTGGTTTTGCATGCGCAATTGAGAAGGGCCCAACTGGAATACGTGCTTCATGAAGCACCACATTATTTTTCTCTGCAGTGGTATTTAGATTTGGGACAGTTGATAATAATTGGTGGAGTCCCGAAGCTATATCCAAGCCAAATATAGCAGCCTTAACAAGGGTTTCATGCCATGATTGTGATATGCCACCACCACGATTGGCCACCCCGAGAACTAGAGTTTTTGCTCCTTTTTCAATAGCTGACTCAATAGTTAGTATAGGTAAATCAATTATGGCCTTACATCCAGGTAATTTAATCTGACCAACGCACTCATTGGGTCTCCAGTCAGCAATGCCATGAGCGACTTTCGCTGCCAGATCATCCTCAACATCACCAACAAACAATACATATGGCTTTTTTAAATACACACCAACTTCCACCTGAAATAGATTTAGTAACTCTGAATATTATCTTCTTAAGAGAAAAATAAAAACCCCACAGGTGTGGGGCTAAAATATGGCGCGCCCGGAGAGATTCGAACTCCCGACCGCCTGGTTCGTAGCCAGGTACTCTATCCAGCTGAGCTACGGGCGCTTTTGTATCGTTCTAAATTCAATTATATTAAGAGATCACTAAGAATACTATGAATAATAAATAAACATCAGATAAAAAATGAAATTAAAAAAAATTCTCAGCCCATCAGTGACAAAATTTATCACTAGCCCATTCTTACGTGACGTCAGAAGATATTATTATGAAATAAAAAGAAAATTATTCAGACAAAATCATGATGTGCACTTCTTTTTTCAGGTTGATGATCCATACAGTTACCTTGCCTCTCAGTTATTACAAAAATTAATTAATGAATATCAAATATCTGTTCATGTCCATCTGGTTGGAGCTCCAGACAAAGAGGCGGCGCCAAAACAACAGGAGCTAGTTCAATTTTCTTTAAAAGATGTCAAAAAAATAGCCCCGTATCATAATTTAGAATTTCCGATTACCACGAAACTACCATCGCAAGCTGATACATATACAGCAATGCGTGCGTTAGCTAGCTCAGATGATTTAGTGACTGATGCGCTCCTGATAGGGAAGCAATTATGGAGTGAAGATCTAACACTAGGAACAGAAAAATTACCAGCCTCGGAGAATGAGTTAGCAAGTATCCTTGCAAAAAATACATTGCTCAGAAAAAAATTAGGTCATTATCAAAGCGGCATGTTTTATTATGCCGGGGAATGGTATTGGGGTATTGATCGATTACCTTATTTAGAAGAAAGAATGCAAAAAATTGGCCTTAAAAAGAATAATTCTCCTAAAATTTCTCATTTTCAAGAAAACATTAATGACCTCAATCAAGTCGATAAGACAGACTTAACTGTTGAATTTTTTATATCCATCAGAAGCCCTTATAGCTATCTAGCTCTGCCAGAAATACTGGCATTTGAAAAAAAATACTCTGTCAAGACAGTCATAAGACCAGTCATGCCAATGGTTATGAGGGGTTTAGTGGTTCCAGCCAATAAGGCTTCATACATAGTAATGGATGCGAAACGTGAGTCTGAACGCATCAATGTTCCCTTTGGAATTATTAATGATCCTTTAGGAAGGGCTGTATCAAGGGGTTATTCGCTAAACTCATACGCACAATCCCAGAATAAATTAGGAGAATATCTATTGGCATTTTGTCGTCTGGCTTGGTCCGAAGGAAAAGACATGAGTTTGGATG
>Ga0308019_10000488_pt1 | contig 25058 bp, 28 predicted proteins | sample Neamet284_FD_203135 | JGI IMG/M metagenome (GOLD analysis project Ga0308019, IMG submission 203135) | Marine microbial communities from water near the shore, Antarctic Ocean - #284 | ecosystem: Environmental > Aquatic > Marine > Unclassified | place: Southern Ocean | collected 2014-10-01 | reverse complement strand
AGGCAGTTTATACAGGTGAGGACCATAACTTATATTATGTTGACTTTACAGCTAGCAATGGAGAAGTAGTAGTCCAAATACAAAATAATAATGAATGGTTCTCTGACCCTGAAATCATTGGTGATAATGAGATACTCTATTCACAAATAAAAAATCCTAATTTGAATAATTTAGGCCCTCAAGGATTATTCACCTCTGGCTTAGATGGTTTAGATATTAAAGAAATTCATCTTTCAAAACCAGATAAGCCAAATCTTCAAGGTAAAAGATATTTGATGCCAAGAATGTCTCCTAATAAAGATAAAATTCTTTATGTAAGAGATAATGAAAGTCTTTATGTATTAGAGGTTGATACTAATCGTGATAGTATTTCAGATAATATATTGAAAACTGAGGGAAATAATAATATTATTCCAGAGAAAAGTGTCTATTTTCGGAATATAAGATGGTCGCCTGATGGTACAAAAGCTATCTTTTGGACTAAAGATGTAGAGTATAATCTTTATATTTATAACTCTATTTTAAATCCATCAATTGTGAAACTTTTACAGCCAGGCGCTAGATATGCGGATTGGATAAGTAATGATGAAGTTATTTTTCGATTTGAGAATGCGAATACAATGTATTCTAAAAATATTAATGAGCCACCGCTCTCAAGTCCAATTGTTTTAATCAAGGAAAACCATCCTGCCTATAATTCTCCATGGGCACAATTACAACCGAGATAATAATTATGAAGTTAGATAAACTAAAAAGAGAAGATTTTTATTTTTTTAAAAGTGTTGAGTCTCGATGGGGAGATATGGATGCACTTAGACATATTAATAATGCTGTTTACTTATCTTATTTTGAGTCTGCTCGAGTTGAGTTTTTAGATTCATTAGGAATAAATATCAACCGATGGGAAGGAGATAAGAGTGTTATCTTAGGTAAAATGGAAATTAATTATTTAAGACAATCTTCTTATCCTAACATATATCACGTAGGTTGTAGAATTTCAAGGTTAGGAACAAAGAGTTTTGATATATTTTCAGCAATATTTGATGAAAATAACGTAACACCAGTAGTGACGGGAACATTCGTTACTGTGGCTTTTAATTACATATCCCAGAAGACTATTCTTATCCCAAAATCTGTTAAGGATGCATTCGAACCTTTTTAAATGATAAGACCTAACAATACATCAAGCTTTGGCATGTCAAATAGGTTAATTAATAGATGTAATAATTTTAATTATAAAAAATTATGAAACATATACTTGACAAAAGTGATTTGGTCCAAAATTTAAAAGCTATTATAGGTAAAAATAATATCCTTACAACTGAATGGAGTAAACAACGTTATTGTAAGGGGTGGAGATATGGAGAAGGGGAAGCCTTAGCTGTTGTAAAGCCAGGTACGTTACTTGAAATTTGGAAAATTTTACAGATTTGTGTGGATATGGATATTATTGTTATTATGCAGGCTGCTAACACTGGTTTAACTGGTGGATCTACACCTTATGGTAATGATTATGATCGCCCTATACTAATTATAAGCACTATGCGAATTAGTAATATACATATTATAAATGAGGGCAAACAAATTGTGGGGTTTTCTGGAAGTACATTGTTTGGACTGGAAAACAAATTATCTGCTTATGGAAGGGAACCGCATTCTGTTATTGGTTCTTCTTGTATTGGTGCTTCAATTGCAGGAGGTATATGTAATAATTCAGGTGGAGCATTAGTAAAAAGAGGACCAGCCTACACAGAACTTTCACTATATGCACAAATTAATTCAGAAGGAGAGCTAGTTCTAGTTAATGACTTAGGCATTGAGCTTGGTACCTCACCTGAAGATATTTTAACTAATTTACAAGATCAAAATTATAATAAGGATCAAATACAATTTCCTAATAAACTTGCATCTGACAATGAATATCAAGAACGAATACGAGATGTAGATTCATATACACCTGCACGTTTTAATGCAGATGAGAGACGCTTACATGGCGCCTCAGGTTGTGCCGGCAAAATAGCTGTTTTTGCTGTACGTTTAGATACTTATCCAATTCCAAAGCGTAATCAGGTATTTTATTTAGGCACTAACAGTTCATATTTGTTGGGTAAAATTCGTCGAGATATTTTATCTGATTTTGTAAATCTTCCAACTTCAGGTGAATATTTACATAGAGACTGTTACGATGCTGCTAAAAAATATAGTAAAGACACATTTTTGGCGATTGAAAAAATGGGTACGAGCTTTATTCCAAAGTTTTTTGAACTTAAACGAAAAGTAGATCTTATAGCTCAAAAATTCAAATTCCTTCCTAATAAATTTTCAGAAATATTGATGCAGTTCTTAAGTAATTTTTTACCTAATCATCTACCGCGTCGCATGGAAGAATACCGTGATAAGTTTGAACATCACTGGATAATTGAAATGTCTGATGAGGGTATAGATGAAGCAAAAATATACTTTGAGGAGTTTTTTAGAAATAATGAAGGCGCTTTTTTTGAATGTACTAAAAAAGAATCTGAAAAAGCAATCTTACATCGTTTTGTTGCTGCAAGTGCAGTAGGTCGCTATCATGCCATCAATCAAAAAAAGTCTGGAGAAATGATGTCCATGGATATTGCTCTTCCTCGAAATGAAAGAGAATGGTTTGAAAAATTACCTCCAGAGATGGATCGTTTATTTGAAATGAAACTATATTATGGTCACTTATTTTGTCATGTATTACATCAAAATTATATTCTTAAAAAGGGTGTAGATGCTAAAGAATTAAAGAAAAAAATATTGAAAACCTATGATATTAGAGGTGCCGAGTATCCCGCAGAGCATAATGTTGGTCATGAATATTTTGCCAAATCTTCATTGTCAAACTTTTATAAAAAACTGGACCCTACTAATGGTTTTAATCCAGGTATTGGATGTACTAGTAAGCATAAATACTGGAAATAGAAGGACCTTGATTTAGTGCTTTCTTAGTGTGAATTTATTTAAATCAAACTGTGAACTAACTCACTTAAGTTATTATCTTTATTTATTAAATTATTACTCTTAATAATCTGTTTTTATCAACTAAAAGGTTTAATAAATGCTTGTCAGAAGAATAAATATTTTTTTCTTACTATTTGCTATTTCAGTCTTTTCTCTAGTCTCTGCACAAACAATTGGCCGAGTAATGAAATCAAATGGCCAAGTTCTTATTAAGCCTGTAGGCGTCGGTACTTATTCAGTTGAAGTTAAGCCAGGTCAAGCAATCTCTAATGGTGATGCTATAAGAGTAGGTGAAGCTAGCTTTGCTGTTGTAATATTTTTAGATGACAAATCAGTTGTTAAAGTAAGAGAAAATACTGATTTTCAATTTGTTGAGACTTCAAATACTCGAAGTCTAATTATTGATCAAGGCACTACCTTGCATAATGTAAATAAAGAGGGTCGTAAAAAAGCTTATCGTGTTGAAACGCCCGTTTCAGTTGCGTCTGTAAAAGGGACCGAGTTTTCTTCTTTCCATGATGCAGTTGCAGGTATTGATAAGTTTGTTGGAAAAACTGGGAATTTTGATGTCTTTAATACCATTAGTGGTTTAACTGTTAATGTTGGCGCTGGTCAAAAAGCTGTCTCAAATGCCTTAGGGCAATTAATACCTGCGCCTGCTCAACCAGGTGATTTTCCTGATGATCCTGATGGCGAATCACAAAATCAGCAAGAAGAAGAGCAGTCTCAAAATGACTCTAATGAACCACAAGATGAAGAAGTTCAAGAAAAACAACCTCGGAATGATGTACCTCAAGAAGATTTACCAAATGATGTAGAACCTGAAACTTTATCTGATACACAAGACCCTGAAGTAGAAGAGCCACAATCCACTAGTAAATCAAAACCAAAGCCTAAAAAGCCAGTTAATCTAGGTTTGGGTGTTGGTTCCGCTACAATTGATGGTAAACTTTATAACCAAATAGCATTACGCCCTGAGTTATCTTTTGGCAAATTAGGTTTAGGCTTAGATCTTCCTATCTACATAGATAATGAAGGTAGTATAAGAAAAGATGAATGGGATGAGTTATCAGATATAGTTGATAAATTTCTCTACATAAAGTGGGCAGAAAAATCAGATCCATTTTGGTTTAAATGGGGATCTTTAAATAACGTGACTTTAGGTTATGGAGGTTTGCTTAGTGGTTATTCGAATATGATGGAATTTCCCTCTGTAAGAAAAGTTGGTATTAATACTGGAATAGCATTTGGGAATTTTGGCACTGAGTTATTTCTTTCAAATTTGAAAGATTTCTCAAGGGGCGGAACTCTCATGGGTCTTCGTGGAACTTATAAGTTATCAGATGCTATACCTTTAACGTTCGGTCTGAATTATGTGATGGATATGAATCAGTTCTCAGGTTTAAAAGATTCTGACGACGATACATTCCCTGATATGTTTGATGATTTCCCCAATGATAAAGATTTTTGGAATGATACAGATGGTGATGGTTTAGTTGATTTTGAGGGTGGAAACCGTGAACCTGAGAGTGGATGGGATATAGATGGTGATGGTGATAATATTTTAGATAAAGTTGATGACAACATAAACTTAAAGCCAACGCCCTTTAGCTTAAAAAATAATAAAGCTGTCGCCCAGGGTTTTACTTTCGATTTAGGCTATCCAGTTGTAAAAAGTAAATCATTTAAGCTTGAAGCTTATATGGAATATAATAAATTAATTTTCCCTGCAGTAGCAGGTGATTCCTATTATAGCCGAGAAGCTATGGATGGAACTGGGATAACAATTCCTGGTTTACGTGCAGGTTTATTTAGTTTTTTAAATGTGAGTTTTGAATACAGAATAAAACAGGGTTACTTCGCACCTCAATTTTTTGATGGAAGTTATGATCTTTCTCGGGTTGTTGCTCAGTTTACTGACTCTTCAACCGTAATTAGTACAAAAGATCAAGTAATTTTAGTTGACAATTCTAATACATCTGGAATGTACGGATCAGCATCTGCTAATTTATTCAGTCTAGTTACTTTTAATGCTGCTTATGCTAGCATGAAGGGAGAAGGGGATGTTGAATTTAATAGCTTTAATGCTTTAATTAATCTTAATGCAGAAAATATTCCAAAGCTAAGCGTGGCTCAAGCATACTATCAACGTAATAACGATAAAAACCCCTTTGATTTTTCTAATCCTACCATAAATACTATTTTTGGTTATAAAGTTGGATATGAAGTAAATCAAGGTGTTAGTTTAATTTGGGATTTTAGACAGTTCTATCGTGATACCGGTAAGGGCTTGGAGCCAGTGAAACAAACAACTATTGAAACAGCATTTAATTTTTAATGAATGAATCACTAAAAACTGTATTTAGATACGATTCAGGTAAAAAAGGTTTTAAGACTGCTTCTTTATTCCTTATCTCATTATCTGTTATCTTAGTAATCTTTGGTTTTTATTGGATTCTTTCGTGGTTTTAGGAGTTAAAATGAATCTATCTATTGAATATTGTAACGTTTGAAATTATTTACCAAGAGCAGCCAGTTTGGCTACTTTGATTTTGAAAAAATATGGTAATAATATTACTAGTGTGAAATTAATACCTTCATCCGGTGGTGTTTTTGAAGTTTTCAAAGAACAACAATTAGTTTTTTCAAAAAAAAATGAGAATCGTTTCCCTGAAGAAGATGAAATTATTGAAAAATTGGAAAATATTTAATAGGTATATAGTCCTTATTATTTCTTTATCACCATTATTTGCTCAACAAGGAGAAATTGTAGGTTTAACGAAACATATAGGTCATACATTGGATGCTGAAGAAAATTTATATTATAAAGTATTTAATGATATACCAAATTTTAACAATGCTCAGTTTTTTCAAGTAAAGCCCAATCGAATCATAGCTCGGATATCTTTTGTTGATTTCACTAAAAATAAAATTAGTAGAAGAGCGTACACACTGAAAAAGTTCAATGATCTTCAGTTAAGACTAAAAAGGTTACCTGAAATTACTGACAAAATTCGATCTTCCTTCTCTGGAGATTTAATTTATTTACGTACTAAAAAAGTATTAGAAAATATTCCCAAAGGGCAATTTGTATCTGTGAAGACTCGTTCAAACAAATGGGTAAAAGGAACCTTATTATCTTTTGAAGATAATCAACTTAAGCTACAAACTCCTTTTTCATTAAAAGAGATACCATTGAATCAAATGTCGCGTATAAATTATAGACAAAAAATTATCAATCGACCTAAATGGAAATCATATGTTTATGGTCTCGGAGCTTTAATGGGGTTAGGCCTAATGGAAACCTGGAATAGTCAAACTGCCCCAGATTGGGGTATTAAATGGCATAATAGGTTTTCAGGTGCTATATTTGGTCTACTCGCGGGAGCAGAAATATATGATATATCAATGATTTTATTATCTAAAAAAACTCAGTTTGCACTTACGCCAAAAGAATTAGATAAATTAAAAGATTAATTTTGGAGAAAAATTTGTCAGATACACAAAAAGATTTTAATCAAAATTATTTAGCTGAAAAACTTCAGACTGTAGGTGAAAAGTTAGACGATCCATATGGTCGACCTCTTATGGATGAATTAATAACTCGTATGGAACGAACGGTATCGCACTTTAATGAAGAAGTAGATCTAATGCTAAAGACATTAAGTAGCAGAACTAAAAATCAAAAAGGATTGTTGGCTACTATGCGTGGAGAAGATCCAAACCAAGAATCAATAGAGTTAAGTGAACTTGAAAAGAAATTAGAATTAGACGATAATAATAATCCAAATAGTGTTAATTCAACTGTTGTTGATAAACCAATAAAGAAAAAGTTCTCCTTGTTTGGCCGAAAAAATAAAAAATGATTTTATCTGAAGATTTATTTAAATCTTCTCCTCATTCTAAATATCTCCCTCATTTATTAGAATCCATTATCAAGAATAAAATTAAATCTTTACTGATTTTTTATTCGTTAATAAAAGATTAGCATTTTACAAAAGTTAAATTAGATTCATCAAATCTTCGGAATTAGTATGAGGTTAGAAAATAAGAGTTGTATTATTTATTATCTTGTTGATTACTTGCTTCTCGTCCATAAAACTAGCTAGATTTAATTAAGGTTTTTTGAAAATTTGGTCGTGCTAGATGGGGAATTAGCGGTGCCCTGTAGCTTGCAATCCGCTTTAGCAAGATCGATGCTTGTTTGCGGCAAATACTGATAATTATATTTAAGTAAAGTAGTATTGAAGCTTCAATTCTTCGCAATGATTTTACATTAAATCCCGTCAGAACCGGAAGGTAGCAGCGGTAGGTGTTTAGAATTATGTGTCGGAGAAACCTTGAAGTGGAGCTAACTAATTTAATGTATATTTATAAAAGGTTTGTCAAACACAAGTGCACGACCATACATAAATGAGATTATATGGCTTACAAAGTTCTATCTTTAAAATGGCGACCCCAAATATTTACTGATTTAATTGGTCAAGAACATGTGACTAAGACTCTTATAAATGCTTTTAAAAAAGATAGAGTCGCTCAAGCTTATGTTTTAACTGGACCAAGAGGTGTTGGGAAAACAACAACAGCTAGGGTTATTGCGAAAGCTTTAAATTGTCCTGATTCTAAAGATGCAATGCCTTGCAATAAATGCAATATTTGCCAAGAAATAACAGATGGTAGAAACCTTGATGTTTTAGAAATTGATGGTGCTTCTAATCGAGGTATTGAAGATATTAGAAATATTCGCGAACAAATTAAATATTCTCCAATGAATGCACCCTATAAAATATTTATTATAGACGAAGTCCATATGCTAACGAATCAAGCTTTTAACGCTTTATTACGTACATTAGAAGAGCCACCTCCACATGGAAAATTTGTTTTAGCTACTACTGATATCCACAAAGTTCCTTCTACTATAATTTCTCGCTGTCAACGCTTTGATTTTAATCGTATAACTGAATCACATATTAGACAACGACTAAAACTTATATTTGCTGATGAGAATATTGAGGTTGACGATGAATCTATTGATGCTATTGCACGGAAATCAGATGGTAGTATGCGCGATGCTTTAAGTTTAATGGACCAAGTTATAGCTTATGCTGGCGATTCAATAAAAATCGAAGATGTCTCTATAATAATTGGATTAGTTCCAATTGATATATATTTTGATTATTCGAATTCGATTCTAGAAAAAGATTCCTCAAAAATGATTAATATTTTAGAGAAAATTCGCACTACGGGACTTCCTTTGCATGATGTAACTCAAGGGTTGAATTTTCATTTTAGAAATTTAATTATTTCTTCTGTTCCAAATAGTGAAAATTTACTAGAATTGAATGATGAGCATCAAAATCTTTATCTTCAAAACTCAAAAAGTTGGAACGGTAAAGATTTATTAAGAATAATTCAAGTTTTAAATGATTTAGAATACAAGCTCAAGCACTTAAGTCAACCTTTAATTTATTTTGAGATGATAGCGATGAAACTATTAGAAATGGATTCTGCTATTTCTATAACTGATATTCTATCTAATCATATTGAAGAGCCTGTAAAAAAAAACTCTAATAAAATAGTTGATAGAGGAAATGATTTAGAGCCAATCGCTAGTAATGAACCTATTAAGACCTTAAATTCTGAGGATGATCATTCTCAGATCCCTTTAGCTAAAAAAGATGAATTAAATAAAAATAATTTAAATAATCGAGATGTAAATATTGATGTATTGGATATTAAATTAATAAAAGAAGGTTGGCTTAAGCTTGTTGTAGCGATAACAAAAGAGCGCCCTTCATTAGGTACAGCTTTAGAACACAGTGAGCCAACTAAATTAACTGGAAATAAGCTTACTCTTGAAGTTTTTGAGTTACCTGAATTTAGTGTTGGAAACCTAAATCGGAATAGTCAAGTTATTGAGAGTTTTATAAAAGAAGAGTTTAATGTTGATTTGAAAATTTTTGCTTTACTAGGTGTAAATGATAAAAAAAAGTTTGAACCTACAAATGAAATTGTAAAAGAAAATTTAAATGAAATTGACAATGAGGTGGTCGTATCTCGCGTTATAGAAGTTTTTGATGGTGAAATATTAAGATAGGAGAAGTTATGTTTAACAAGGGTAATATGTCAAAAATGTTAAAACAAGCTCAAGATGTACAAAAGCAAATTGAAAATGTTCAGAATGAGTTAGATCAACTAAATATTAATGGTGAATCAGGTGGAGGGATGGTTAAAGCTACTGTTAATGGAAAAATGGAATTGCTTGAACTCTCTTTACAAGATGATATTTTTCAAGAAGATAAAGAATTAGTTGAAGATTTAATCATATCTGCAGTAAACAATGCAATGACTAAAGCTCAAGAAGAAAGTCAAAGTAGAATGAATGCTGTAACTGGTGGTATGTTAGGTAATATGAAAATTCCAGGAATGTAATTGAACTCCTTTCCAAATAGTATCATTGATTTAATTGAAGCTTTCTCTCGTTTTCCTGGAATTGGAAGAAAGACTGCACAACGAATGGCTTTCTATGTATTAAAAGCGCCAATTAATATAGCTAACCAATTATCAGAGTCCATTATTAATATGAAGTCTAAAATTATATTTTGTTCAATTTGTAATGGCATAACAGAAAATGACCCTTGTAATATCTGCTCTAATCCAAAAAGAGATCAGTCTACCATTTGCATTGTAGGTGAAGCATCTGATATATATACATTTGAAAAAACAAGCTCTTTTCATGGTGTTTATCATGTCCTAGGTGGTCTTTTGTCACCTTTAGATGGTATAGGGCCAGAAGATTTATCTATTGAAAGATTACTATCTAGAGTTAAATCAAATTTTGAACTAGTAATTGCTACAAACCCAAGTATCGAAGGTGAAGCAACAAGTTTGTATATTGCAAGCTTATTTAAAGATGAAACTATTAAAGTTACTCGATTAGCAAGAGGTTTGCCTATGGGAGGAGATTTAGATTATCTTGACGAAGCTACTCTTATGAGGGCAATGGAGGGCAGGACATTATTATGATGACATTACCTAATATTTTGACTTTTTTTCGAATTTTAATTACTCCACTCTTTATCTTTTTTTTATTTGAAGATTTTGAGGGAGCTCATATTTGGGCTTTATTTGTATTTATTATTGCCTCAGTAACCGATGCTTATGATGGGTATTATGCACGAAAAAATGATATGGTTACAGATACGGGAAGATTCCTTGATCCTCTTGCTGATAAAATCCTCGTTTCCTCTGCTTTTATTTCTTTTTCAATTATGGGACTTATAGATTTTTGGATGGTAGGACTTATTTTATTTCGAGATTTATTTGTGACAAGTTTAAGAATAATAATGGCCAGAAATGGTTTTACCATGATAACGAGTACAATCGCTAAATCAAAAACTGGTGTACAGCTTGGTATTATAACTTTTACTCTTATTTTTCTAAGCTTAAAAAATTTAGGTACAGTTTTATCTTATGAAATGCATACTTTTATAAATGATAACCAACTTGTGTATAATTTAACTTTTGTAGCTGTATTATTCACTCTATATACCGGTTTTTCCTATATTAAAGACAATCAAAAAGCATTAAAAGAAATAATGAATTAGAATATGAACAGATCGCTTGCTGAATGGATTGGTACAATTTTTTACATTGGTAAACTGCCAAAAGCTCCGGGTACTTGGGCTAGCTTAATTGCTACTATATCTTGGTATTTTATTTTTCGTGATTTAAATTTTTTTATCTTACCAGTTATTACTTTTATCCTTTTTTTCTTAGGTATAATTGCATCAAATAAAATTATTGAAAACTCTAGCAATCATGATCCCTCTAAAATTGTTATCGATGAATGGGTTGGCCAATGGATAGCATTTACAATGCTTCCGGTAAATATATATACCGGCGTTATAGGATTCCTTTCTTTTAGACTATTTGATATTTCTAAATTTGGACCAGTTAAAAAAATGGAATCTTTACCTAAAGGATTGGGAGTAATGGCAGATGATGTTATGGCCGGTATTTTATCATATTTTGTTGTCATTCTAAGCTATTGGATTTTTCTTTGAAAGTAGGACTGATAACGATTGGAGGAGAGTTATTGAATGGTACTCGTACTGATACAAATGCCTCATGGATTGGTCAATCTATCGAAGCAGTAGGTGCGAATATTGATTGGCACATGACAGTTAATGATAACGCGGAATCTATATTAAGCAGTCTTGATCAAGTTCCAAAAGAGATTGGTTATCTTTTATGTACTGGAGGTTTAGGTCCTACACATGACGATATTACAGCATCAGTTCTATATAAATATTTTGATTCAAAATCAGTATTTGACGAATCTTATTGGCAATTATTGATTGAAAGATTTAAATCACGTGGCAAGGATATTCCATTATCAAATAAGAATCAAGCAATGATACCTGAGGAAGGTAAAGTAATACCTAATCCAATAGGTACTGCTCGGGGACTTCATTTTAAAAATAAAAACTATGAATTATTTTCTATGCCTGGTGTGCCATCTGAAATGAAGTATATGATGACAAACTATATTTTACCTATAATAGATAATCATTCAGAGAAAAACCACATTAAAATGATTAGAACGACGGGCATTATGGAATCTTCTCTTTATGAGATTATTCATCCTTATTTAAATACGGATGAAAAAGTAAAAATTGCATTTTTACCACGATTTACTGGTGTTGATTTGCGAATTTCTTCTAAGGATATTAATTACTTAAATAAATTTTTTTCTAAAATTTTACCTCTAATAGATAAATATTATTATGGTAATAATAATGAAGAACTAGAAGATATTGTGGGGAAAATTTTAATAGATCAAAATAAATCAATTTCAACAGCCGAATCTTGTTCGGGTGGCTTAATCAGTGATCGTTTTACAAACACGCCTAATAGTTCAAATTATTTTAAAGGTGGAATTGTTGCATATAGTAATAAAATTAAAACCGATATATTAGGTGTGAATGAGGATTTGCTAACGAAGACTGGTGCAGTAAGTGAGCCTGTTGCATTAGAAATGGCTAGAGGTGCAAGGAAGGCTTTTAACGTTGATATTGGATTATCATGCACTGGGATTGCTGGGCCTTCAGGTGGCTCAAAATCAAAACCTGTAGGTTTAGTTTACATAGCTTTATCATCAGTTGATTATGAAAAAGTTTATTGTTTTAATTTTACAAAAGATAGAAAGACTAATAAACTTATGACTAGTCAGACAGCTTTAAATATTCTCCGATTATATTTAATTAAAAATGATTAATTATTTTTTTAAAATAAAGTGAAGTCTTCCCAAATATTAATGTATGCACTATTTTAACTATGTGATTTTTTATTAAATATTTACTTTAGGAAAAAAATGACTGCCACAAAAGATAAGAAAACAAAAGCTCTAGAAAATGCAATTTCGCAAGTTGATAAACAATTTGGTAAGGGTTCAATTATGCACCTTGACCCAGATGCGCCACTTTCTTTTAGTAAAAGTATCTCTACTGGATGTCTTTCTTTGGATGTGGCTCTTGGAGTAGGTGGTATTCCTAGAGGTCGAATTACTGAAATATATGGCCCTGAATCATCTGGTAAGACCACTTTAGCTTTACAAATTGTTGCACAAGCTCAAAAAAAAGGTGGTTATGCTGCTTTTATTGATGCTGAACATGCGATGGATCCAGAATATGCAGAAAAACTTGGAGTGAATTTAAAAGAATTACTGGTATCGCAGCCTGACCATGGAGAGCAAGCATTAGAAATAACAGAAACATTAGTAAGAAGTGGTGCTTTGGATGTTATAGTTATTGATTCAGTCGCAGCTTTAGTTCCTAGAGCTGAACTTGAAGGTGACATGGGTGACTCTCATATGGGTTTGCAGGCGAGACTAATGTCGCAAGCACTTAGAAAATTAACAGGAACAGTCAGTAAATCTGGTACTTCTGTTGTATTTATAAATCAAATTCGTGAAAAAATTGGTATTGTTTTCGGTAACCCTGAAACAACACCAGGAGGTAGAGCTTTAAAGTTTTATACCTCTGTTCGAATGGAAATTAGAAGAGTTACAACAATAAAAGATGGTCAAGATGTAGTAGGTAATCGTACGCGTGTTAAAGTTGTTAAGAATAAAGTTGCTCCTCCATTTAAGCAAGTAGAGTTTGATCTAATGTATAATCAAGGTATTTCATTTGAAGGTGATATAATTGATTTAGCACTCCAAGGTGAGATAATTCAAAAAATGGGATCTTGGTTCTCTTATGGTGATATGAAAATTGGTCAAGGAAGGGAGAATGCAAAACAGTTTTTAGCTGACGATAAGAAGATGATGAAAGAAATAGTAACAAAAGTTAAATCTTTTATGGGTCTTGAAGAGATAACTACGGAGAATGATAAAACATAAAATTATAAAAATAAAAAGATCCAAAAAATATTCGGATCGTATAATCATTTACTTAGAGAACAAAAGCGTCTTCAGGATCCCTGAAGACGCTTTTGTTTTAGCTCCTAAGTTTGTAGGAGATTTTATTTCGAATGAAGAAATAGAATTATATGGTGCAAAAATGAGATTGCAAGAAACTAAAGATGCTGCTTATCGCTTATTAAGCTATAGAATGAGAAGTGTTGCTGAGCTTGAAAAGCGTTTAAAGTTAAAAGAGTTTAATGAAATTGAGATAAGTTTTACCATTGATTATCTAATTAAACTTGATTACTTAAATGACAAAACTTTTGCTAAAGCATTTGTTCAAGATAAAGTTAAAAATAAAAAAATTGGACCTATAGCACTACGAGTAGAATTAATTCAACATAAATTAGAAACTGAAGTCTTAGAAAAAACAATAATAGATGTATATAAAAAATATGATCTTCGGCAACTTATTATTTCACATTTGATAAAAAAGAAAGTACATAAAAACTCACTTTTAAATGTAAAAGAGAGAAATCGTTTAGATAATTATTTAAAGCGTAAGGGGTTTTATTGGGATTCTATTATTGAAGTTTATCAAGAATGGGGAATTATTTAATATTAGGGAACCTTCTTTCGTATAATAGAGATAAACTATGAAATTAAATAAATTAAAAAAATATCTAGGTCGAATACCTAATAAAGTAGAATTAGAATTTATTAATGCATTTAAAAAATCCTATGACATTCAAAGCGCCTTTAATAATGAAATAGCTTTTGCAAGTAACTATATAGCTAATCAATCAAGGTATAAGTTAATAGCTGTTAATAAAAATGATAATCGAGGAATAATTGAAAATCATATTTTAAATAAAGAAAAATATAAAAAAGTAAAACTTTTTAAAAATGATATAGAAAAACTAATAGTAGGCATTAATTATAATAATTTAAAAAAAGAAAAAATATTTTTGGGCTCATTATTTTTATTAAAAGGCAAAAACAATAAAACATTGATCAATGAAATCAATAAGTCTACTATTATTAATAATATTGTAGATGTACATAAATGTGGCTTAGGATATTCAATATATAAACTATTAAAAGTAAATAATTGCGGAATATGCTTAAATATCAGTTCTGCCAATGATCTTTTCATGAAAAGTATGAACGGTATATTGATTCAAGTAGGTAATGAATCATTAAAAGAATATGAATTATTTAATAAAGAAAAATCTATTTTTATTGGAAGCTTTACAAATGATAAATTTCTTAAAATTAGAAGTAAATCCAATAATATAAGCTCTTTACCTATTCAAATATTAGATTTTACTCTTGATAAGAATTCTGTTCTTAATGAATTTAAAATTCAAACTAAAATATCTAGTTATGAGGTAGCTAATTTAAAAGAAAAAAAATCTTATAATAAGGATCTAAAAGAATTATTAGTTGATATAAACCATAAAGAAAAAGTAAAATTTATAAAAATAAATAATTATAAATATGGTTATTCAACACATGACAATGACCATATCAGTTATAACGATTATTATATGCAATCTATATCCCTAATTGCAAATGCTTCTAGAAGGCTTGCTTGCAATGGAATCGTGCCTGAGACTGCGACGGGTTTCCTTTCAATACCAAATGAAAATAATGAACAAAAAGGATCTTTCCTTAAAGGTGTGAATAATATTTCAAAGCATCTAAATATCAACATGGGTTATTTCTCATTTAATATATCTAATTCATTACCTTCAGGAAAATTTTATGTATTTGGAAAAAGTATATCAAAAATAAAAATAAATAACAAATTCAATATTCCAGGTAATTTTATCTCGATTATAGGTACGCATATTGGTGAATTAGGTGGTAGTAGATACTTTATAAAGAATAAACTAGATTACATGAATAAACGTCCTTATGTAGATCTTAATGCCGAATGTCGATTGCAAAATTCAATAATTAAAGGAATACAAGGGAATTTATTTGAATCTATAAGGCCCATATCAGGAGGTGGAATTGCTTCAGCTGTAGCTTTATCATTAATGAATAAAAGTAAGTTAGGAGCAAGAATTCATTTTACAAGTAACTTAAGTCCATCTGAAATTTTATTTGGTGAAACACAAGGATTAGTTTTAGTTACACTTAAAGAAGAAAATTTAATGCCATTAGAACGATTATGTATGAAGTTTGAAATTGCTAATACTACCATAGGTCGTGTGACGAATGATGGCTTTTTAACAATTAATAAAAAGATAGAAGTAAATGTGAGCGATTTATAAATTTATTTGTTTATCAATATTTAATATAATATCATTATGTATTTTTTTATTTGTAGCTAATATTTGATTATCAAAGATACTAAAGTCTGTACCGTCTAGTTTTGTAATAAACCCACCCGCCTCCTTAACTATCAAATAGCCGGCGGAAATATCCCAAGGTTTAAGGTCGAATTCCCAAAAACCATCAACGACTCCAGAAGCTAGATGACATAAGTCAACTGATGCTGCGCCGAGTCTTCTAACACCCTGAGTGATATTTGTAAAATGTTTGAATAATTTCATATTTTTTTCCCAATTAGTATCATGATTGTATCCAAAGCCAGTAACTAGTAAAGAGTTATTTAGAGTGTTTACTTTTGAGACTTTTATACTTTTACCATTTTTATAAGAACCAATATTTTTAATTGCAGTATAAATATTATAAGAAGGAAGCTCTAAAACAACAGCGACTATGATTTCATGATTAAATGAGCATGCGATTGAGACACCAAAAGATGGATAACCATGTACGAAATTTGTAGTTCCATCTAGGGGATCTATAATCCATAAATATTTAGAATCTTTCTCTTGATAAACGCTTTCTTCTGCTAAAATACCATGATCTGGAAAATGACTAAGTATTTCTTTTACAATGATTTTTTCTGATTGTTTATCTGTGTTAGTCACTAAATCTGTTTGACCTTTAAACTTAACTACATGAGGTTTATTAAAATTAGCCAAGATTAACTGACTTGAACTTTTAGCAGCTTTAATAGCTACTCGAAGTAATTCTTTGTTCATATGTTATGAAATAAATATTTTGATAAAATTATGGCCCTTATAATTATTTATAAGTTTGGTGATCTATCTCGAAATAATCTTTTGTCATTTTCTTTAATCCTCCAGATAGAAGTATTATTGAAATAAGATTCGGGAAGGTCATAAAACCTAGTGCAGCATCTCCGAAAGACCATATTACTTCAAGACTGGCAATCGCACCAATAAAAACAAATAAAATATAAAAGGATCTATATACTGGTATTGCTTTCTCACCAAATAAATATTCAGTTGCTCTATCACCATAAAAAGACCAACTGATAACTGTTGATATTGCAAATAGTAGCACTCCTAATGTTATAATTTTATCGCCAAATGGAAATAGCCATGATAAGCCATTTTTGAAGGCTAATGAGGTCAATAAGCTTCCATTTAGTAAATCTCCAGTAAAGGTAGGGTCAATCCGTGTCATGTAAAATTCAGTATGATGCCATGTACCTGTTAAGATTATAGCAAGACCAGTTAAGGTGCATATAATAATTGTATCAATAAATGGCTCTAATAAAGCAACCACACCTTCTCTTACTGGAAATTCTGTTTTTGCTGTTGAATGAGCAATTGGAGCACTTCCTTGTCCAGCTTCATTTGAGTATAAGCCTCTTTTTACTCCCCAAAGCATGGTGTTCATAATGACCAATAATGTTCCACCTGCAATACCGCCGACAGCCGCCGGTGGATTAAATGCCATAGAAAATATTTTAAAAAAACTAGCTGGGACTTCTGTGATATTAGCAAAGACAATTAGCATTGCGGCAAAGAAATAAATTGCTGCCATAAAAGGGGCTAAATAAGAAGTAACATTGCCAATTCTTTTAATTCCACCAATTATAACTAAACCAGCTATTGTTGCTATAATAATACCGTTGATTATTTGTTGGATCGACACGGCATACCAATTAGTAAGTTGGTGTTTTATTGTTAGCCAATGATTCGTGCCAACAACTTGCGCTACTTCTGAATAAAGTTGGTCAGAAAGAGTGAAGGATTGTATTGCATTGCCTGTTGCAAAAGAACAGATGACTGCAAAACAAGCAAAAAGAACAGCTAGCCATCGCCACTTAATTCCTAAGCCTTTTTCAATTGTATACATGGGACCACCAGCAGTCATTCCTTGGCTATTAAAATCTCTATATTCAACAGCTAAAGTACATTCTGCGAATTTTAACGCTGAACCAAAAAATGCAGTAATCCACATCCAAAATAGAGCTCCTGGCCCGCCATAATATATTGCTGTTGCGACACCAGCAATATTACCAATGCCAACAGTTGCAGAAAGCGCTGTTGTTAATGCTTGAAAGTGGTTTAAGTCGCCTGGTTCATTTGGGTTATCGTAATCACCTCTAGTAACTTTCAATCCATGCTTTAAATATTTTAGCTGAGGGAAGCCAAGATATATAGTTGTAAAAATTCCTGTTCCTAGTAAAGCAATAACCATAAGCGGCACTAGACTAAAAGAAGGAAAAGACCATATAGCTTCAAAAAATTCGACACCAAAAATAAAGAGCAAAAGAGCAATAATACCAAAAAATACAATAGCGTTTGTTTTCTTATCCATTTAAATATCTTCCAATCATTAATTATTTTTTTACATTAGAAAAAGCACATTTAAATGTGCTAGCAGTATAATCCACCCATGAAATCCCGCGTATTTTAAAAAGTTGATTATTCTTATGTTTGAACGTCCAAAAGCCTTCATGGGTGGCTTCAGTAAGTCCACTTGGTCTCATTCTATTGATATACTCTTCTTGATCCTCAATAATTTGAATTTTACCTATAACATTATCCATATCTATAGTTTCTTTAATAGTATAACCAGTCAGTGTTTTCCAATCGCCCTCTATATGGGTTAATTTAATTACAGGTTTACCATTGACAGTTTTAAACGTTCCATCTGTAAAATACTGAGCAGAAATTTTATTGATACTCTGCATTGCTTTTATATCTTTTATGTTTTTATTTAAAGATATTAGAATTTCAGTAAGGGCTTCAACAAGTTCAACGTAATTAGTCGGCTTTTCAACTTGCAATTTTATAGCGAACTTAGAAGGCACAGAGTTCATTCTTTTCCAATTAGAGATAGCTTGGTTTGTTACGCCAAAATATTGAGCAATATCTTTCTGCCTTCGCATTCGATGATGTTCGTACATATAGTCTAATAGTTGTGGAAAATCCATTTTTAATCCTAGTTTAGTACTGTTAATGTTAGAAAATGTGTATTTAATAAACAAACTAATGTGTATTTAATAAAAGAAATTATAAGCTAATATGAATATATATAATTTTACTATAAAAAACTATTGTGACAAATTTAAATATAATTGCTGGTGTGGATGAGGCAGGAAGAGGACCTTTGGCTGGGCCTGTGGTCTCAGCTGCTGTTATTTTGCCTAAAAATCATGCGATAAAAGGACTGAAAGATTCAAAAAAAATATCAGCTAAAAAAAGAGAGGTTCTTTATGACGAAATTATTAAAGTTTCAGACGTAGGCATTGGTATAGTTTCTCATCGAGTAATAGATAAAATCAACATATTGCAAGCAACTTTCAAATCAATGAGAAAAGCGATTTCAAACTTGACTCATAAACCTGAAAAAGTGCTAATAGATGGTTATGGACTACCTGATTTAAAAATAAAGAATGAAGGGATTATTGGTGGCGATAATTTAATCGATTCTATAAGTGCAGCTTCAATAATAGCTAAGGTTACACGAGATCGATTTATGGTCAATATTGATCCGATATTTCCTGAGTACGGTTTTATCAAACATAAAGGTTATGGCACAAAGTTTCATATGGAAGCATTAAAGGAATTTAAGTCTTCACCTATACATCGAAAGTCATTTTTGCCAGTAGCTAAGAACCTTCCAACCTTAGCGTGGATAGAGAGAAAAGGCAGAATAGATCTGCTTGGGGTTCAACTGACTTGCCTTAAGTATATAAATAATGGCTATAATATTTTAGGACTTAAATACAGTTTGACTAATTCAGGAATTATTGATATAATACTTGAAAAAAATAATATAATATTTTTTATTAAAGTTCAAATAATAAACAATAAAGATTCATACAAAGTATTGAGAAAAAATATTAATATAGAAATGCAACAATTTTTATTAACTACAGAAAATTATATAAAAGATAATTCAATCATAGTAAAAACAATGATTGAAACAAGCTTAGTAAACTTAGGTAAAAAACCATCAATTAGAAGATTCAAAAATTTAGATTTATCTGAAGAAATATTCTCTTTCTAAAGTCTTACTTGTAACTAACTTCTGCTCTGATGAATAAGAAAATATCTAGAATTATAGCTGAAATTCGTTCTCTTTTTATATTAGTTATTATAGTATTGACTTTAAAAGTTACTATTTTCGAGTTATACATTGTTCCGACTGGAAGTATGGAAAATGAGATTATGACTGGCGATTTTTTAGCGGGAAATCGATTCGTTTATGGTATGCGCACTCCAGAATGGATTGGTATTCCTTATACAGATTACGGCTTTTATATTCCCTCGATTAAATTTCCATCTTTTAAAGAACCAAAAAGAGGAGATGTAATAATATTTAAATTTCCAAGAGATGTAAAACAAAAGTATGTTAAAAGATGTGTTGCTGAACCGGGAGATACTTTAGAAATAATAGATAAGGTTATCTATATAAATAACGAACCTTATCCTTTGCCACTAAATGGAAAGTTTGTCATGTCTACATTATCTAAATCTTTTTTTCAGCAAGATATATTTTTAGGTAATCTAGGAAACAAGGACCATTTCAATAAAATAAGAATGCCAAAAAAAGGTGACCAAATCAAATTTTCATCTGAGAATGCCCAATTACTATTACATATAATGTTACTTGATGGGCATGAATTATCCCTTGAAAACAATACAAAAAAGTACTCTTTTACGATGACCAGTCCTGATGAGTTATTTAGGCGTAAAAGTAACTATAGTGTCTACAAACCTTACTATCCTGAAGGTTCACTATTAGTACCTTGGGCAAAAAATATGCCTAAAGGACGTTTACTTATTGATGGTAAGCAATTAAAAAATATTGAATTTTATGAAGTCGAAAATGATTATTATTGGGCTATGGGTGACAATAGAGATGACAGTCTTGATTCCAGGTACTGGGGCTTTGTGCCAAGATCTCATATAATAGGAGAAGCTCTTTTTTCTTATTTTTCATTAAATCTTAACACATGGATTCCACGCTTTGATAGAATTGGAACAATCATTCAATAGGACTTGACTAGCAAAATTTCTAAAGCGTATTTTGAATTGTTAAAAGAAGCATATATTATAGATGAAACACTTATTTTCCTTACTTTTCTTTTTATTAGCTTTTGCTAGGACTCAAGAACCGACTCCAGCTCAAGTAGATTTAACGCAGGAAGAGATGTCCTGTTCTGACGGAGATTACTCAACAAATATTTTAGTAGTTGAAGAAAACTCTGGATCATCTGGGTCGTCAAATAACCCATTAGTTGGTGCTAAAATACTTTTAAAGCCTTATTCTGGAAAGATGAAAGAATTCACATCCGATTTAAAAGGTGATTCAGGCTTGATTCCTCTGATGCTTTGTGATACAGTAATTGTATCTAAAAATGGTTATTCTACTTTAACATTCATTTCTGGAGAACTATTTCCTCGTGAGGATTTACCCTTATGGACAATTAGGTTACCAATTGATAGTTCATCGTCAACTAATACATCATTAACTAATGATGATACTTTTAATAATACTGAAAACCTTTCAAAGGAGAATGTTCCTGTAGATATAGAAAGTGGATACAAAGGGTTCTTATGGGGAATGCCCGTTGAATCTAATATTTCAAATAATTTTACTCTTTTACAATCAGTTAACAGTCAGTCTTCACAAAAATCTTTTTCAGGTAATCTTGGGATAGACTCAGTATTAGTAACATATGCTTTTGCAGATAGTGGTTTTTGGAAAGTTGAAATTGATTTTATTACTGATCAAAAAAATCTTGATTCTCAAATCTCGCATTTTAGACGTTTAGAGAAAAACATATCGGCTGTTTACGGACCGCCCGCAAATATTAATCAAAAAGAATCTGGAGTCTCTTCAGTATTTTCCGACCAATTAAATCAAAAATTTTCTCGAGCTTTATATCGATCGAGCTGGGATGCTAATCCAGTAATTATAGAACTTTATCTAAATGGGAATGTTCTTCTCCCCAAGACAGATTTAGTTTTATTTTCTGGAAATTTTAGCATATTAAAATTAGTTTACTACAATCCTGATTATATGCATTCATCTCATGAGCTTCCGAATAAAGAGATTCTTCCCTCAATTTTTGATATTTATTGATTTATTTAAAAAAACTGTTAAGTCAGTTTTAGTCTTATATTCGATATTAAATATTTTTGCTTGTTCAAGTCCTCCAAGATCAGTTAATTATTACGATTATAATATTCCAAAGGAGAATGTTTTAAGAATTTGCATGAACTCTTTAATTAAATTAGGATATGAGATTGATATTTTTGCTCCAGAATCAAATTTGTTAATCACAAAATCAACTAAGTTAAGAAAAGTTCGTCGTCGTTACGATTATATTATCTATTTGCAAATAACTGATAATGTAGAACTGCATATTGCAAGGCAAAAAAGAACCTGGCCAGTCATTAAGATCTTCAGATATTTTAAATCAAAAATTCTCAGAAGTATATTTGGTCGTAGTTCTAATAAACGAATTATTGAACAATCAGAATCAAATATGCCAGATAGATTGCAAAGAATAATTTTTGATCCAATTAGAAAATCATTCGAACGTAATAATATTAAACTAATTAAGATCAGTTAATAAAATTTTTATTTTTTTAAAAAAAAACTGTATTAACTTTGTATTCGTACTTTTTACTTTTCACAATTAATTTGAATAAACTTTATGGATATTGATTTCAGCAAAAAAGAAGAACGTGAAGGTTATCTGCAAACTAAGCTAGATGATCTTTTGGATGGCATAAATGCTTCATATGGTCAATCTTTGCTTGACGAATTGATGCTTAGGCTCGAAGCAACTGTTGATGATTTCAATCAAGAGGTTGACGATCTAATGAATTCTTTAAAGAAGAGTTCTGAAGAAAAAGAAAAGTTGATTCAGCAAATAAAGTCAGGCGAATCTATAAAACTTGAAAAAGAATCTGATCAAATAACAGATTCAATTCTCGATGAGGATGAGGCTCCTCGAGAATTAAGTGAATGGGAAAAAAGATTAGAAGGAATGAGTAAAGACTAAATGAGGAAAAAATGAACGTCAAGGATAAAATTATATTTGGATTATTAATTGTATTGTTAGCCGCTGGAGGTTACTTCCAATGGGTGGCAGATGATATGAAGACTAGAATGGATGTGCTAAATGATAATGATAATAAGCACCTCGATGTAATTGATAAAGAATTCAGAGAAGATTTAAGAAATTTAGATCTTCGATTTGAAGGCCGTGGAAAACATATTCGAAAAGCGCAAGAGGATATTATTGCCAATACGAATTTAATTAATGAGAAAGCTTCTGAATTAAGCGATATGATTGAAGAAGTTCAGTACAACTTGGATGAGTATTCGCGAATTACAGATAAAAAGATTGAACGTACAAACAACGATGTCGCTGACTTGCAAGATTCTTTCGATAGTCAAAGTCGTCAAAACAGACGCAAGTTTTCTGACATAGAACAAACAATTACTCAAATCCAGAATAACGTAAAAGAACTACATGCACCGCCCAAAGAAGAAGAAAAGGGTAAGAAGAAAAGACGTTAATTGATTATTTTAATTAACTATTAATTGATTAAAAAGGGCTTCAGAAATGAAGCCCTTTTTTTATTTATGTTAAAATCAGAAGAAGAATTAAATATATTTTTTGAAGGGATTGATTATTTTAATAGTCATCGATATGAAGAAGCCCATAAACTTTGGGAAATTCTATGGAAACAGATAGGTAATACTCCTAGACGACTTGGATTAAAAGTGTTTCTTCAACTATCAGCAATTTATCAAAATGAAAAACTCCAAAAATTGGATTCAATACGCTATAGCATAAATACAGCTTTAAAGCTTTTTAATGCAAATAAGAGTTTAATAGCTGAAGTAGTTAAAGTTACATCTATTGAGAATTTTCTTACTTTATATGAGGACAAAAATATATCACTTAAAGAGTTAGATGAACTAATAATTAAAAGAAATGAGGTAGTGTTCATAAAGCCTCGGAACTAGATGAACATCTACCCCTTCCACATACCAAAGGCACTAAGCCAGCACCTTGATAGGTTAAAGTAAAAGTTTAATTAACATGATGCAAGATATTTTTTTACTGTAATTTAGTAGATAAATTTATAGTTGATGTCTTACTAGAATCTCTTCTTAATATCAATTATATACCATGGTATGTGGAAAATAATAATCTTTTTAAAAAGATAAGTTTTTTGGCTTAATTTTGTTATTCTAATGCTATAGGTCTTAACTTTTCGTATAATTATAGTATTGTTATAAATAATTAAATAAGCTTACAAATCATAATTACTCTTAGAAATAGCCAATATGCCAAAATATAAAATAAATGTTAATGGAAAAGATCACAAAGTAAAAGTTGATGGAGATATGCCTTTACTATGGGTACTACGTGATGAACTAGGATATACAGGTACAAAATATGGATGTGGACGTGGCATTTGCGGCTCGTGCACTTTACATTTAAACGGTGAAGCTACTCGTGCATGCATGACTCCAATTGAAAATGCTGATGAAGGTACTATTGTTACAATTGAAGGCTTATCGAATGATAACTCACATCCAATTCAAAAAGCTTGGATTGAGCATGAAGTCCCTCAATGCGGTTATTGTCAGCCAGGTCAAATGATGACTGCTGCAGCTTTATTAGATAGGAACCCATCTCCAGATGATGAAGACATTGACAATGCTATGAAAATGAATCTTTGTAGATGTGGTACTTATGATAGAATACGTAAAGCAATTCATACTGCAGGGAAGAATAAATAAATATATGAAATATAATCGAAGAGATTTTTTAAAAGTTACTTATTCAGCAGGCATGGGTTTAATGATTGGAGTAGCATTACCAATTAAAAATCGTTTAATGAGTGAAAACATTATTAAAGAAACATTTGATCCGAATATCTGGATTTCAATTCAATCAAATAATATTATAAAAATTGTTACCGCTAAATCAGAAATGGGACAACACATACGAACTTCAATACCAATGATAGTAGCGGAAGAACTTAATGCTGATTGGTCTAAGGTTAAAGTTGTACAAGCAGATACGCATCCAGATAAATATGGCAGTCAAAGTACTGGCGGTAGTGGATCAATTAGACGTTCTTATATGCGATTAAGGAAAGCTGGAGCAACAGCTAGAGACTTGTTAATTAAAGCCGCTTCATTGAAATGGGAAGTTCCTGTAGGTGAATGCAAAACTTATATGAGTGAAGTTATTCACTCAAAATCAAATAGAACTTTAAAGTTTGGAGATCTAATCTCAATTGCAGGAAAACTTGAGACCCCAACCGATCCAATTTTAAAAGAT
>Ga0308019_10000487_pt1 | contig 25060 bp, 23 predicted proteins | sample Neamet284_FD_203135 | JGI IMG/M metagenome (GOLD analysis project Ga0308019, IMG submission 203135) | Marine microbial communities from water near the shore, Antarctic Ocean - #284 | ecosystem: Environmental > Aquatic > Marine > Unclassified | place: Southern Ocean | collected 2014-10-01 | reverse complement strand
AATGGTTACTGTTGCAAATATTGAAACAGATAATGGAGTTGTACATGTTATAGACGCAGTATTATTACCTGCAAACTTAAGCATTGATGAGTCTCTTACCATAGAAAATGGACAGTACCTATATTCTATTGATGTTCTTGGTAAAAGAATAAAGAGAACAACATTAAATAGAATTATCTTCGATATATATTCTTCAGGGAATGTTGTTAAAAGATTTTCTAACAAATAATTGCGTAAATATTAAATAAACAAAAAAGTCACTCTAACAGAGTGATTTTTTTGTTTTAACTAATACTTAAAATATATTATGAAAATCTTACTAGTTTTTTTGGCTCCTTTAGCTTTAGTTGCTTTTATATTAAATATGCTCCTTTTAGCAGATGAAAATGATTATGATGTTGTAAAAGTTATTGGCCAAGTAGAAATACGGTCTTACAAGGAAATGATTTATGCCTCATACACACCAAATAATGAATCAGATAGAGGAAGTTCTTTCCGATTAATAGCTAATTATATTTTTGGTGAGAATAGTAATAATGAAAAAATATCAATGACCTCTCCAGTTGTAATTAAGCCAAATAATAATTATGAAATGGCTTTTATAATGCCAAATAGTTACACTATTAATTCATTACCGGAACCTATTGATGATAAAATAAATATTTATGAGGTTCCTGCATCAATTAAGGCTGCAATTAGGTATTCAGGATATACTGATAATAGAAAAGAGAATAAAATGAAGATGTTACTTATTAAAGAGCTAACTAAATATAATATTGATTTTGATAATGATTTTGAAGTTTGTGTTTATGATGCCCCTTATAAATTTATGAATAGAAGAAATGAAATTGTTGTTAGTGTTAATTTGAAATCTGAGAAGAGTCTTAAATCTAAAAGAAATGAAATAATATATTTAGGTGGAGGTTGCTTTTGGTGTACTGAAGCAATTTTTGAGAATGTAATTGGTATTCAAAATGTCGTGTCTGGCTATGCTGGTGGTGTTATTAAAAACCCTACATATAAAGAAGTATCTACAGGTAAAACTAACCATGCTGAAGTTTGTGAAATAGAATACAATCCAGAAGATATAAGTTTAGAAAATGTTTTAAAAATATTTTTTTCCTCGCATGATCCTACAACAATTAATAGCCAAGGCAATGATTATGGAAAGCACTATAGATCTATTGTATTATTCTCAGATTCAAGTCAGAAAAGTGTGACTGAAAAAGTAATCAATAACATGAATAATACAGTTTTTAATGGGGAAATTGTTACTCAAACTCAATATATCAATGAGTTCTTCATAGCAGATGATTTTCATCAAGATTATTATGAAAAAAATACATCAACTCCATATTGTAGAATTCTAATTTCGCCAAAGATTGAAAAGTTGAAAAAGGAACTAGGGGAATTCTCTAAATAATTTTACAATTACTCTACTACTAGTATAAAAAGTTCTGTCGCATTAAAATAGCTTATTACTAAACATCAAGTTATTAAATTACTACCAAACCTAGATTTACAAATTAAAAAAAGCATCATGAATAAAAAGCACTTCATATTTACTATTTTATTTATTTGTTCAATAAAATTTTCTTTTGCTCAATGTGATGCTGATCATTTAGTTATATTGAATAACTTTGAATTTGTACCCTCGGAATTAGTTATAGTACCAGGTGAAACAGTCGCCTTTATTAATTTAGAAGGAACTCATAATGTTAATGGCTTAAATAATACATTAACTGGAGAATCATTTAATAATCCGGTTGATTTTTTTTTAAACGATACACTTGGAAGTTCTGAAGGAGTATGCATGGGAATAATAAATTTTGAAACCATTGGTAATTATAATTTTGATAGTTCTGTAGCGTATGATGCCAACTCGGAAATGAATCTTCAAATTACGGTCGATGCATTTGATTTAGTCGATTTGTTGGAGGAGTTAAATCAAAATACAGAGCTAGATGTTTTTCAATCTGCTTACGCATTTCAAAACATTTTGCCACCTTTTTATTTAACTGATCAAGGTCCCTGGACTATATTTGCACCTAATGATGAAGCAGTAAGCGATATTCTTGCTTATATGAGTCTTGGCCAGTTTGATGCATTTGCTATTCCGGATTTTTCAGAAATTTTAGAATATCATGTCGCTCAAGGCTCATGGTTAGAAGAGGATTTGTACAATGGATTGGTTCTTTCATCTGCACAAGGTCAGTCTTTAAATATCTCAGAAAATAATGGAGCTTTATTTGTGGAAGATGCCGAGATTATTAGTACAAATTATACGGCTTACAACGGTGTTATTCATGTGATTGATAAGTGCCTTGCTCCTCAAGATTCTCCTGGTGCGAATGTCATGCAAGTCATAACAGAAAGTCCTGACCATTCAATTTTTGAAAATGCTCTCATAGCTGTAAGTTTAAATGATGAACTTTCTTTCCAAGCGATATTAGACGATAGTTTTGACGGTCCTGGTCCCTGGACAGTCTTTGCTCCAACGGATGCTGCTTTTGAGCTTTTTGCCAGTCAAAAGGGCTGGACAATAGATGAGCTTTTAGATTCTCAATTCTTGTATAGTATAATTGCACAACATATTATTAACGGCTGTGTAGAGGATAATAATTTTGATTATGAAATCGATGAATCGTGTGATTATTCTTCTAATGCACTTACAAGTTCTGATTTCGAATTTACAATTGGGACAAACATAGACAACGAGCCACTTCAATTCATTGTTTCTGATAGTTCTATTTCGGTAGTTGGTCTACAAAACACAGTTAACATAGAAGTTGCTGATATACTCAGTTATAACGGAATAGTTCATGTAATAGATGCTGTTATTGAGCCTAAAATCCCTGAAATAATGGCTGGGTCCTGTGGACTGTGGAGACTTGAATTAAATAGCAATACTTTAGAGGGATGGTCTGGTTCTCAACTGGGATTGTTCATAAATGATGTGCTTATTGAAAATATAACTGTTCTAGAGGGAAACCAAGAGGCTCTTTATGAATTTGGGATAAATTTTGGTGATGTCCTTGACCTTATTTACTTTAATGAAACTGGTTCATCAAGTCAATCGTATAAAGTTTTCGACGGTAATAATGATTTAGTATTGGAAACTGCAGGGAATTTTAATAATTACGGTCCTTCAAGTTTTGAAGGTATTATAGCTTGTAACAACCAAAATGAAACTTGTGGTGAAATAACGATTGAGTTAATTAATGATTATGGCGAAGGATGGTATGGGGAAATGAATGTATTCAGGAACGGAGAACTTGATCGATCTATTCAAATGCCAACAGGTTATAGTCAGTTGACTACACTAAGTTCATATTATGGAGATAGTTTTGATTTTTCCATTAACTTAAACTTTTTTTCTGAAGAAAATGGATATCTAGTTTATGATGATTCCGGAAATATTCTTGTTAATGAAAACACACTAAATGAGGCTCCTAATAACTCCTCAGGTATATCAATCTGTCCTTCTAATGTTAGTCTAAATGAACTTCAAAACATTGACTCCAAATTAATTAAAATGTTTGATGTACTCGGCAGAGAACAAACAGTTCATTCTTCGGGTAATTTATTGTTTTACTTCTTTGAAAATGGGAAGATCTTTAAAGTAATAAGATAATTCGAATATGAAAATACTATATTTGTAATTCACATTATATTTTTTTTCAACCTATCTTACTTTACTTATTTTACGATTAAACTATATGTATTCTATTAAAGACTTAGAACGATTCAGTGGAATAAAAGCCCATACTATAAGAATTTGGGAGAAAAGATACAACTTACTTCAACCAGATCGAACAGATACGAACATACGTTATTACAATGATGATCAACTTAGGAGGCTTCTAAATATATGTACTTTAATTTCTAGTGGTGTAAAAATATCGAAGATTAATCAGTTATCTGAACTAGAGATATATACGAAAATAGAAACTTTGATGTCGTCAGACTCGAATGATGAACAACTAAATGTATTCATCAATAAAATTATAGAATCTGGACTTACGTTTAACAATGAACTTTTTGAAAAGACGTTTGAATCTGCCACTCAAAGACTAGGCTTATATAAATGCTATACAGACGTAATTTCACCTAGCTTAGTAAAGTTTGGCTTATTGTGGGGGAAATCTGAAATAATTCCATCACAAGAACATTTCATTTCAAATTTCATAAAGAAAAAATTATTTTCTGCTATTGATAGTCTAGACATACCAAAGGCTAATACAAGAAAATTCCTATTATTTCTTCCTGAAAATGAAGAACATGAAATTGGGCTTTTATTTGCATACTACCTAATAAAAAAGGCTGGTCATAATGTTGTATACTTAGGACAGAATGTTCCTACAGCAACCCTTGAGTCTAGCATTATTCAAATAGAGCCAGATGTACTACTTTTATTTGTTGTACGTACTTGGCATAAGGATGAGTTGACTCCATTAATAGACTTAATTGTTGGAAATTCCCAAAATGCAAAAACCATTTTATGCGGTAAGGCTTCCTTAACTGAATCTCTTAAAGAAAACAAATTACTGTTTATAGCGAACTCTATAGATGATCTCGAGAAAATAATGCAAGTTGTTTAATTATCACCTTGATATGTTAAACAGTTTACGTACTTTTGACTGTATAAAATTTATACATGTCAAAAGTAGCTATTATCGGATCTGGATTCTCAAGTTTTAGTGCAGCCTGTACTTTAGCCTCAAAAGGTGTTGATGTTCATATCTTCGAAAAAAACAAAACAGTAGGAGGGAGATCTCGCCAATTTTCAGAGCAAGGTTTTAATTTTGATATGGGACCAAGTTGGTATTGGATGCCAGAAATATTCGAGAGGTTCTTTAATAATTTTGGTTACTCTACTACAGACTTCTATCAGCTTAAAAAACTAGATCCATCTTTTAAAATATTTTTCGGGAAAGATGATGTAATGGATGTCCCTGCCGATTTTAAAGAGCTAATTGAACTATTTGATCAAATTGAAATAGGAGCTGGTATTTCACTTCAGACTTTCATGAAAGAAGCTGAAATTAAGTACAATATCAGCATGGAAGACTTGATTTATAAACCAGGTTTGTCCATTTTCGAACTTATTGACTCTAAAATTTTCAAAGGAGTATTTAAACTTCAACTTTTAGATTCTTTCCATAGTCATGTAAGAAAACACTTCACTCATCCAAAGCTCATTGCTCTAATGGAATTTCCAGTTTTATTTCTGGGTTCTATACCAAAAAAAACTCCTGCATTATATAGTTTAATGAATTATGCTGGACTAAATCTCGGCACATGGTATCCTGTAGGTGGTTTTATTAAAGTTATTGATGGAATGCGTCAAGTAGCAGAGAACTTAGGAGTAAAAATACATACGTCTGATCCGGTAACTAAACTTATTACCAACAAAAAAACTATATCGCGTGTTATATCTAAAGTAAATAGCATGGATGTAGATGCCGTAATAGGATCAGCAGATTATCATCACATTGAAAATAGTTTACTTGATAAAGGTCTTCAATCATATTCAGAAAAATACTGGGATTCTAGGAGTATGTCTCCATCTTGTTTAATTTTCTATTTAGGGGTAAATAAAAAATTAAAGAATATTGACCATCATAATTTGTTTTTTCATTCTGATGTTGATAAACATTCAGAGCAAATTCATGTTAAACCAGAATGGCCAACTGATCCTTTATTCTATGTGTGTTGCCCTTCTAAGACAGATGATTCTGTCGCACCTGAAGGTTCTGAGAACTTATTCTTTCTTATTCCAATAGCATCAGGATTAGAAGATACAGAAAAACAACGACAGTATTACTTCGATTTAGTAATAGAAAAATTTGAGTATATCACTGATCAAAATATTAAAGACAACATTGTTTATAAAAAAAGTTATTGCATTAATGATTTTAAAGACGATTACAATGCTTACAAAGGAAACGCATATGGTCTTGCAAACACTTTAACTCAAACAGCTAATCTAAAGCCAAAAATAAAAAGCAAAAAAGTTAATAACTTATTTTTCTGTGGTCAATTAACAGTCCCTGGTCCTGGAGTTCCTCCTAGTATAATTTCTGGAGAAATCTCAGCCAATGAACTCTTAAAACAATTGGAATTATGAAATCTCTTTTTGACGAATTGTCTATGTCATGCAGTAAGATGACAACAAATAAGTATAGTACGAGTTTTTCTTTAGGGGTTAAATTCTTAGGAAAGAAGATTCAAAATGATATACACAGTATTTATGGCTTTGTTAGATTTGCTGATGAAATTGTCGATTCATTTGAAGGTTACGATCAAGAAGCATTAATGTTACAATTCGAACATGATTTGTACGATGCTCTACAATCAAAAATCAGTTTAAATCCAATACTTAACTCATTCCAAAATACTGTTAATCAATACAATATAGATTTAGAGTTGATAAATAGATTCCTCAAGAGTATGAAAATGGATCTTGGAAGGAAAATACATAGCCGTGAAACTTACGATGACTATATTGTAGGTAGTGCAGAAGTAGTAGGTCTTATGTGTTTAAAAGTATTTGTTGAGGGAGATTTAGCAAGCTATGATAGATTAAGCCCCACTGCTAAAAAGCTTGGTTCTGCATTTCAAAAAGTTAATTTCTTAAGAGATCTAAAGGACGATTATGAAACATTAGGAAGAACTTATTTTCCAACAGTAGATATATCTAATTTTGGTGATTCAGAGAAAAAAATAATTGAAAAAGAAATTGAAGAAGATTTTCATGAAGGACTTATGGGGATCAAGGAACTTCCCAAGGTTGCCCAACTAGGTGTTTATTTAGCTTATGTCTATTTCCAGTGTCTTTTTACTAAAATTAAAAAAGTTCCTGCAGATAGAATACTATCAGAAAGAATAAGGGTTCCTGCTTTTAAGAAAACACTACTTATGGGAAGTTCTGTTTTAAGGTATCAAATGAATTTGATATGAAATCTTTAATTACGATAGCTCTTTTAATGGGCATGATCATTCCTTCATACGGAAATGAAGAAGAAGATATAATCGAACTAAGAGAGCTTTATTATTCATCGACTATCAGTAAAGTAAATACCTATAAACTAGTTGAATATCTTAATCATATTACTTTCAATTCAACTGCTATTAACAAAGGCTATAAAGGTATGAGCTTTTTACTAATTTCAAAGCACAGCTGGAATCCTATAGATAAACTTAGTTTCTTTAAGCAAGGAGTACTGTGGTTAGAATCATCTATAGAAAACGATTCGTGTAATATAGAGTTACGATTTCTTAGACTAACGGCACAAATTAATTTACCGTCATTTTTAAACTACAATAATGACATAGACGAAGATAGAGACTATCTAGTTATTAATTATAAATACTTAGATGACGAAGATTTAAAAAAAAGAATTTCAAATTACCTTTTGTTACCAATTAAATAAGAAATACTATGAGAGAGGAAGTAATATTAGTAGACGAGATGGATCGAGAGATTGGCACTATGGAGAAACTACATGCTCATGAAGTTGGGCTGCTTCACAGGGCAATTTCTGTTTTCTTATTTAATCTTAAAGGGGAGTTGCTTCTCCAGAAAAGAGCATCCTCAAAATATCATTCAGGAGGGCTATGGACAAATACTTGCTGTTCGCACCCAAGACCAGGAGAGAAAAATATAGACGCAGCTATAAGAAGACTTTATGAGGAAATGGGGATATGTTCAGATTTAGACTATTCATTTTCATTTACTTATACTGCAAATTTTCAAAATGGACTAATTGAAAATGAATTTGACCATGTATTCACTGGTATAAGTAAAGTTACTCCCCAAATAAATATTGAGGAAGCTGAAGATTTTAATTATGTTAGTATTCCTAATGTAATTATTGACATGAACAAAAATCCAAATAATTACACAGAGTGGTTTAAAATAGCCATTCATAAAGTGGAGTTTCAAATGAAAAATGAATCTTCAGAAAATAAAATTTAATGATGGTTGGAATTATTTACACATTAACTGCATTTTTTCTAATGGAAGGTGTAGCATGGTTCACACACAAACACATTATGCATAGATTTTTATGGTCATTACATAAAGATCATCATTTAAAAACCCATAATAGTTTTTGGGAACGTAACGACTTTTTCTTTCTTATTTTTGCACTACCTGGCATCTTTCTTATATGGAAAGGCGTATTTCACGATATTTCGATTCTCCTGAACATAGGTATAGGTATCGCACTTTATGGGTTTGCTTATTTTGTAATTCATGATATCTTTATTCATCAACGTTTGCCTGTCTTTAAAAAAAGCAAAAATCTCTATCTACAAGCATTAAGAAAAGCCCATAAAGTACATCACAAACACCTCTCTAAGTATGACGGAGAATGCTTTGGAATGCTCTTGGTTCCGCTTAAATATTATACCGAAGCAAGGAAAATAAAAAAATAATATGACTTACCTACTCGTAAATATAGGAGCTGTGTTAATACCACTTATTTTTTCATTTCATAAAAAATTAAACTTTTATGAAAACTGGAAACCCTTTTGGAAATCTACATTTATAACCTCATGTATATTTATTTCCTGGGATATTATTTACACATATATTGGTGTTTGGGAATTCAACCAAGAACACCTTATTGGGGTGTATTTATTCAATTTACCTATCGAAGAATACCTTTTCTTTATTTGTATCCCTTACGCATCGGTATTCACTTATCACTGCTTAGGTACTCTAATCAATAAAGATTATTTTAGTAACTATTTATCAAAAATATCTGCATTAATGGTTATTACATTTTTGTTAGTTGGAATTATTTCTATTCCTAAGTTGTATACTTCTGTTACGTTTATTCTTTTGGGTTTAACAATTTTCACTTTACAGTGGATTCTAAAAGTATCTTGGCTCTCTAGATTCTATTTCTCATATCTCATTATACTATTCCCTTTTTTTATTGTGAATGGTATACTTACAGGTTGGTTGTTAACAAATCCTGTTGTTGTTTATAACGATTTAGAAAATCTAGACATAAGATGTAATACCATACCAATTGAAGATGTGTTTTATGGAATGCTTTTACTTATAACAAATATTGGTTTTTATGAATTTTTTAAATCTAAACATAAAAAATAATAGAATAATAATTAACCTTATTATCAGGGTTATTTATTATTAAAAAAACATATTAATATGAAGGATGTTATTTTAATTACTGGAGCCAATGGCAATCTCGCAAAGTCTTTAGGTAAGAAACTTTCTAATGACTATAGGATAAGATATCTAACAACAAACAAGTTATTATCTATTAATTTAGGTTACTACTATTGGGATGTTGAAAAAGAATATATAGATAAAGATGCACTAATAGGTTGTACCCATATTGTACATTTAGCAGGTAATTCTATACTAAATAGATGGACAAAAAAGAATAAAAAAATCATTTATGATAGTCGTATAAAATCAGCAAATATGATTTTTGATAAATGCGAGTTATTAGGCATAAAAATTAAAACATTTATTAGTGCTTCTGCAATAGGTATTTATGATGAATATTCAAGTTTAATGAATAATGAAAATAGCTTAATAGGAAAAGGTTGGCTATCTCAAATGTCTTGTGATTGGGAAATTGCAGCTAATAAATTTAAATTACTTGGTAGCCGTGTAGTTCAAATGAGAATTTCCTTAATATTTAGTAATAAATCGGGGTTTTTAAGATCCAATATACTGTCCATGAAATATGGTATTGGATTAGTTTTAGGTGATAGTAAAAGGAGGATACATTGGATACATATTGATGATCTTATTAGGTTTATTGAAGAGTCCTTAAAGAATAAGAACTATAGTGGACCTTATAATATTGCTTCCGATGAAACTATAAGCCAAATAAATTTGATTAAATCAATTAAAAAAAAATTGTTTCCAAATTCTATAATCATTATAATACCAATTTATTTTGTTAAATTAATACTAGGAGAAAGAAGTAAAATTATATATACTGATATATATCTTTGTGTTAACAAGTTGAAACAGGCCGGATTTAAATGTAATTATAATACTTTTAATAAGGTATTAGAAAAGTTAGATGATAAATTTTGTTTAGTAAAAAATAATAATTCTTAAAGAAGTAGAGACAAATTACCTGAAAGTAAAAGTGTAAATTACCAAAATTGCAATCTATTATGAAGAAAACAGCTATTATTCGTTGTGAACATTTTAACTCCGCCCACAGATTACATAATATTAATTGGAGTGATGAAAAAAACCGAAAGGTTTTTGGTAAATGTAATAACCCTAATTATCATGGTCATAACTATGAATTAGAAGTTAAGGTTATTGGTATTTGCAATATCGATACTGGATATGTGATAGATACAAAGATTCTTTCTGATCTTATTAAGGATAAAGTCTTAGATAAGTATGATCATAAAAACCTAAACTTAGATACAAAAGAATTTATAAATTTAAATCCAACTGCAGAAAATATTGCAATGGTTATATATAACACTCTAAGACCAGAGTTAGATGAAAGTCTAGAATTGAAAATAAAGCTTTATGAAACGCGAAGGAATTATGTTGAATACCCTTATGAATAATGTTCGTAATTGAGAATAAACAAATAATTCTAAAAAACGCAAGTTATTTATATGATTATAGAAGCTTTCTAATGCTAATAAACACAAAAATCATTAGTGTATACCAAATAAAAAAGTAGACGATATAGTCTATATATCCAATAACTAACATAAAACTTATTATTAATAATTGGAAGCCTAATCCAAATGTAGATAAAGCAGTCATTAGTTTTTTTGGAAATTGTTTAGCATAGGGTGCTTCTGAATCTAGTTTGTAAATTAACTTATCAAACTGACCATAAAGAGCTTTATAAATTCCGAAGAGAATATTTACATTTTCTTGTTTTTCACCATCTAAAGCTATTGGAGAATTATATTCAAAGACCCTACTAGTTGTATCACCATTTAACTTATTTCTCATAATTACATAGTAATAGTTATATAAAGTTCCTTGTAGTTGAATTCCTAAAAATGCAAAAAGGGTGAGTATAAAGCTAACTTCTGTAGTATACCAAATTGATGATAAAATAAAGAAATTTAGAATTATATCGGCTATAGAATCTAAGTATCTGCCAGTATGCGAAGGTGTATTTTTAACTCTAGCTAGCTCACCATCTGCTGCATCGAGTATCGATTTAAATAATAGAAAAAAAGCAGCAGACCAGTAATATCCTAGCAAAATAGAGGCAATAGCTACTAACCCTGAGATTATAAACCATACTGTAACATCAATAGGTGTATATGAAGTATCTTTAAGTGAATTAGCTATAAGTCGTGCAATAGGTCTTCCATAATCTGAAAGATCTATAAATCTATGTTCCTTAGGTAATTTTGACATCTTTCTTTATGCAGAATTTTTTATGTAATTATATTTTGTAAATCTACAACTGATAAATAGATAAAGTCGAAATTAATACATTATTTTTGTTTAATATTTTAGGTAAATAATTAAACAATGACTTAAGCTAATTTAAAGAGTTATCAAAAACGTTATAACAAAATATACTTTGAGCATATTATGAATCCCATTGATTACAAACAGATTATTATAAAGTAGAAATATGAAATTGAATACAGAAAATTCAGGAATTATTAGTGGTTCAATTATCAGTAATTTTTCAATTGATGATATAGATAACGATCATACATACACTGGAATAGAAACACCTATGAAAGATGATGCATTTCTTATATCTGACATAGAGAAAAAAGAAAAGATTTCTTATTTATTTAAACAGATAATGTTGGTAATGGGTCTCGACCTTACAGATGATTCTTTAAAGGACACACCCAAAAGAGTTGCTAAAATGTATATTGATGAAATTTTCTCGGGACTTAATCCTATTAATAAACCTAAGATTTCACTATTTGAAAATAAATATCAATACAACCAGATGTTAGTAGAAAAGAACATTACGTTCTATTCTAATTGTGAACATCACTTTGTTCCATTCACTGGTCAAGCTCATATAGCTTACGTTTCTTCAGGTAAAGTTATTGGTCTGTCTAAGCTCAATAGAATTGTTCAGTATTATGCGAAAAGACCACAAGTACAAGAACGATTAACAAATCAAATAGCAATTGATTTAAAGAATATTCTAAATACTGAAGATATTGCTGTTATTATTAATGCAAAACATTTATGCGTTTCTTCTCGTGGAGTAAAAGATGATACATCTGTTACAGTAACCTCGTACTATGGAGGGGTATTTAAAATGCCGCATAAAATTACTGAACTTCAAAATTATTTAAAGTAAAAACTTAGTTAAGCTATAATTCAAACAATAAATATTTCCATTTATAAAGTTAATGCTAAAGCTATTATTTCATAAAGGAATAAATTTCATTTATATAGTTGAATTATAGTTAGTATGTCTTTTAGTCAATCATAAATAGTAAACAAGGTTATGTTCTGTAAGAAAATTCCATTTTATTTAAATTTTAATGAAATTATCTTTATAATAGTTCGAACTAATTTCTACTATTTATATTAGCATTTAAGTAACTTTGTTTAGCTTTGAAGACTAAACATTAGACATGAAAATAAAAGTTTCGATATTCTGGTTTAGGCGAGACCTCAGACTTAAAGATAATACAGCCTTATATAATGCACTGAAATCAGGTTTCCCAGTTATACCAATTTTTATTTTTGATCAAGATATACTTAATGAATTAGAAATAGATGATGCAAGGGTAAATTTTATTTATGATAGTTTAGAGCAAGTTAATAATTTATTAAGTACACATGATAGCTCTTTAAGGGTTTTTAAAAGTTCTATAACTCAGGTTTGGGAAAACATTTTAGATGAGTATGATATACAAGATGTATATGTAAATGAAGATTATGAGCCTTATGGACTAGAAAGAGACAGGCTTGTCTCATCTATACTCAATCAAAAGAAGGTAAAATTTAATTCGTTTATTGATCATGTAATTTTTAAGCCAGGAGAAATTGTAAAAGAAAACAATTCACCTTATACAGTTTATACTCCTTTTAAAAATAAGTGGCTTAAACATTTTACTGCTAATCCTATATGTTTATTACCTAAAGCAAACTACACTAATTTTGCTAAACTAATTTTCCATTTCCCAACATTATCAGATTTAAACTTTTTACCGTCAAAAATTAAAGTACAAAAAATAAATTTAGCAAGTATAGATGATTACTCTGTTATGCGTGATTTCCCTGCATTAAATGGAACTAGTTATTTAGGACCACATTTGCGTTTTGGAACTGTTAGTATTAGATCTATAATTAGTGAGCTTAAACCTAGTAATGCTATCTTTTTGAGTGAATTAATTTGGAGAGAATTTTTCATTCAAATATTGGTATATTATCCTCATGTTATTACTGATAATTTTAAATCTAAATACAATGGTATTGTATGGCTTAATAATGAAGATGAATTTAAATTATGGTGTAAAGGTGAAACGGGTTACCCAATTGTAGATGCAGGAATGAGACAGCTTAATCAAACTGGTTATATGCATAATAGAGTTAGAATGATTACGGCTAGCTTTTTGTGTAAACATTTACTGATTGATTGGAGATGGGGTGAAGCTTATTTTGCACAAAAACTTTTAGATTATGAATTAGCATCTAATAATGGAAATTGGCAATGGGTAGCTGGTACTGGTTGTGATTCTGCTCCATATTTCCGTGTGTTTAGTCCTAGTGCTCAAACTTTAAAATTTGATTCAGAATTAAAATATATTACACATTGGGTTCCTGAGTTAAACGAAATTAATTATACTCCAATAATCGATCATAAATTTGCTAGACAAAGAGTCTTGAATGCCTATAAAACTGGGTTAGAAAATAACACTAAATAAATCTCAAAAACATGTTTAACATATTTAAAAGAAAAACCGAAAAAGAAAAATTAGAAAATAAATATCAAATTTATTTAGAAGAAGCTTATAAACTATCAAAAACAAATCGATCTGCTAGTGATGCTAAAATAGTTGAAGCGAATAAGATTTTAGAATTAATTGAAAAACTTGATTAACTATGGCTTTTTATCAATTTGAACAGACTCAAAAAATAAATACTTCTAAGGAAGATTTATGGAAGTTTATTTCTTCTCCAGCGAATTTAAAAAAAATTACACCTGCATATATGGGCTTTGATATTACTACTAAAAATCGGTCTGAAAAAATGTACGAAGGAATGTTAATAAGTTATATTATTAAACCCGTCTTAAATATTAAGACTAAGTGGGTAACAGAAATTACTCATATTAATGAAGGCGTTTTTTTTATTGATGAGCAACGAATGGGACCTTACAAATTGTGGCATCATCAACATTTTATTGAAGAAATTCCTGGTGGAGTTTTAATGAAAGACATTGTAAGTTACATACCACCTTTTGGTTTTATTGGAGTAATTGCAAATAAATTATTTATAAAAAATAAGTTGAAGCAAATATTTGCTTTCAGAAACCAAGCTTTAGAAAAGAAATATGGGATTTATAATCATTAATTTTTTGGAATTATGAAAGTAAATTTAACTGAAATAATGGACTGGGATAATAGCTTTCGTTTAAAGTTTATCAACTCAATTTCTGGATATAAAGGTGTACATTTAATAGGAACAAAAGGGGCAGATCATACAACTAATTTAGCAATATTTAACTCAATTGTTCATATAGGATCTTCACCACCTTTAATCGGATTTATTATGCGTCCCTTAACAGTAGAAAGAAATACATATACTAACATCATTCATTCTGGATATTATACAATTAACCACGTACACAGTACTTTTTTAGAGCAAGCACATTTTACATCTGTTAAATTTGATAGTTCTATTTCTGAATTTGATGAGTGTAATTTGTCTGCTCAATATTCAAATTCTTTTTCAGCTCCTTTTGTCGCAGAAAGTACTATTAAATTAGGAATGAAACTTGAAAGTGATATTGAGATTGAAGCAAATGGAACTCGCTTAATTATTGGGAGAGTTCAAGAGGTTTTTATTGAAGAAAATTATATTGAACCTGATGGGCAAATTGATTTGGAGCTTGCAAAAGACGTCTGTGTTACAGGTTTAAATCAATATTCAACTGTGTCAAAGACTTCAAAAATTCCTTATGCTAGACTATCAGAATTTCCTAACTTTAAAACTGAAAAGCGGCCAGATAATGTTGTTTTTGATGAAGAAACACAGTCATATAACTCTAGTTTATTACCTTATGGTACTAATGTTGGTGCTCCAAGTATTGAGCCTCTAGGGCTCTCTAAATGGATTAATTCAAATGTGAATAGTTTTAATCATACTTTCAAAAATAAGATAGAATTAATTAAAAAGGAATATGAATCTTTAATCGTAGAATACGAAATAAATGATTTAATTTATAAGGCGAATATAAATTTTGAACCAATCATTGGTATGGAGTATCACTTGTATTTTTCTGATAAGAATGTAGCAAATTTTCTTTCTCTAATTCCGCCAGAAAGCTGGAAGATGAAGCACCTTGGTTCCTTCATTTTAAATAATGATAAAACATGGGTGAAAAGCAGCGAATGAAATCATACAATAGAATCGATATTCGGCCCCAAATTATAGGTATTAATACTTTGCCAAATAAGAGTATTGAAGAAGGTTTTCAAAACAGAACACTTCGACCTATTATTAAATTGCAACATGATTTGCTTGTTCTATACGTTAAGGAATATTTAATTAATAAAAAAAAAAGATTTGAAGACTTCTCTACTTTAAAAAAAATAGAGATTTTAACACTAATTTTTAAAAAAGACAATTCATTAAAGACAGAATTAAAGGGTATTATTATAGGACATTTTACTACAGATGAATTTTTAATTTATTGCACTAATAAGACAGAATTCAATAAAAGAATATTAAATATGATTCGACAAAGAATTACTAGTGTTATTGATTCTTTTTAACTTCTTGATTTACAAGAATATTTTTGCACCTTTAGAACCATTTTATTCATTATAATCACTCTGAATATATAACTAATGAAGATATTACTTACAGGAGCTACAGGATACATAGGAAAAAGACTACTACCAGTTCTAGTTGATGCTGGTCATGAAGTTGTTTGCTGTGTGAGAGATAAAAGCAGGTTTAACCCAAGTGAAGCTATTAAACAAAAGATCCAGATTATTCAAATTGATCTTTTAGATATAGAATCATTGAATAAAATCCCAAATGATATTGATGGTGTATACTATTTAGTCCATTCTATGTCTAAATCAACTGATTATGAAAAGCTTGAATTAGAGTGCGCAATTAATTTGAGATCTGCTCTAAATCTAACCAATACTAACCATGTCGTTTATTTAAGTGGGATTGTAAATGAATCTGAATTATCAAATCACCTAGCTTCAAGAAAGAATGTTGAATTAGAATTAAATAAAGGAAATTACAATTTCACATCTTTAAGAGCCGGAATTATAATTGGGTCGGGAAGTGCGTCTTTTGAGATTATACGAGATATTGCTGAAAAACTACCAATTATGGTTGCACCAAAATGGCTTAACACTAAGTGTCAACCCATTGGGATTTCTGATGTTATTAGCTTTCTGTCAAAATCAATATTAAATTCCAAAACCTTCAATAATAATTTTGATATAGGCGGCCCTGATATTCTTTCATACAAAAATATGCTACTAGGATATAGCAGAATAAGAGGCTTGAAGCGAAATATTTTCATAGTACCAGTTATGACTCCTAGACTTTCCTCCTATTGGCTTTACTTTGTAACTTCAACCTCCTATAAATTGGCCGTTGCTTTAGTAAACAGCATGAAAGTTGAAGTAATTTGTAGAGATGCATCAATCAATAATATTTTGGAGGTAAATCCTCAAAGTTACAAAGAATCAATAGCTAATGCTTTTAGGAAAATTGAATCTAATCATGTCGTTTCCAGTTGGAAAGATGCATATTCAAGTAGTGGTAATACAAACTACATAACAGATTCTATTAATGTCCCAACTTTTGGTTGTTTTATAGATCAAAGAAAACAAGTATTCAGTAACAAAAAGGAGTGCATCGATAAAATATGGAGTATAGGAGGCGAAACGGGTTGGTATTATGGCGATTGGCTCTGGAGACTGAGAGGTCACTTAGATAAACTTTCTGGTGGCGTAGGGCTAAGAAGAGGTCGTACTAATAGGAATTCTTTGCAAGCTGGAGAAGCACTAGACTTTTGGAGAGTCTTATATGCCAACAATAATGAAGGCCGCTTATTGCTCTATGCTGAAATGAAATTACCTGGTGAAGCTTGGCTTGAATTTAAAATTGTTGATGATACTTTGATTCAAACAGCAACATTTAGACCATTAGGTTTATTGGGAAGGTTATATTGGTATTCTGTATTAATATTTCATGGTATTATATTTAAAGGGATGCTAAATAAACTAACTAAATAACATGATTAAAAGGACATTACTTTTTTTGATTTTAAACTTCTCAGCTCTTGCTATAGGCAGTATCTTTACAGAAAGTGGTGTTTCCTCAGATTGGTATCAAAACTTAAGTAAAGCTCCTTGGACACCACCAGGTTGGGTTTTTGGAGCAGCATGGTCTACAATTATGTTTTTTTTTGCTATCTATATGGCATATCTCATTAATTTGAAGCCTAAAAAAAGAATAATAATTATTTATAGTATTCAATGGATCTTAAATATAGCGTGGAATCCTATATTTTTTTATTTACACGAAATTTTAATTGGTTTAATCTGTATTTCTTTCCTTACTGTTCTAATAACGGTACTACTTTTTAAGTATTGGAAGGAACAAAAAACTAAAACACTTCTTTTGGTTCCTTATGCTATTTGGTTAATTATTGCAACATCATTAAACGCTTATATTTTTTTATACAACTGATGTGTGAAAATTAATCTATTCGCTATTTATTATTATTATTATTAGAAGATAATTAAGTGACATTTTAAAATTGTTTCGTGTATAGAGACCTACTATATTTTTGGTTAAGATAAATCAGGATATTTTATTCTTAGAACTGTTAAAGTAACCTTCTCATATCCTCTAAAAAGTTCGAACTATTACCACTTGAGGTCACCAAAAAAAACCACTCATTGAGTGGTTTTTTTGTTTAGAAAAATAAATGGGTACTTTTGCTGAATGATATGCAACAAACAAACTCTTCTATTTATACTAGTGCTCATTTTTGCTACTGTTTCATGTAAAAAAGCAACTACAACTTTCTCAAATGTAATTGATTTAAAAAACAGCCCATCACATGCAACGGATGAAGGGTTAAATGCGTTTTTTGATTTGGGTAGTTGGATGGGATTTGCACTATCTGAGGATAAAACTAAAACAGGATTTTCAGGGCCTTACATCTTAGGCTTAGAACATGGTTTTTGGGCATCAAATAATTTTGCATCCTTAGATATAATTTCTGAGAATGGAAATTCACTTTTAACAAATCTAGATCATTCTGAACAAGATTATTTTCCTGGGAGATTAGAAAATCAATTACACTTTGAGGATGTAAATCTAGTAAGCAACTTACTATTTACTTCCGATAAAAGCCTTATTATTTCAACTACAATAACAAATAATGGGAATCAAGATTTGAAATTCGCACCCCAATGGAAAGGAGAAATATTTCATCAAACTGGAAGGCTTGTTAATAAAGACACGCATCTAATTACACTATTGGATAATGAGCAGGAAATTTACCTGAGCCCAATAAGCAATGACCCATTTAAAATACAATCGAATTCTAATAACTATACAATTTCACTCCAAAAAATTATATTAAAATCAAAAGAAACAAAAACCTATTCGATAGAAATTCAATATCATCCCGATGAGAAAATCTTACAACAACCGATCAGTAAAACTGACATATCACAAGTAAAAGAAGCCAATCTTTTAAGGTGGGATAAGTACCTTGAAATAACTAAAGATAATTCATTAAGTAAAGACGAAAAACTAATTCTTACAAAGAGTATCTGCACATTAATCAATAATTGGAAAAGTGCTGCTGGGGGATTAAAGCATGATGGTCTTTTCCCTTCCTATCATTATAAATGGTTTCAAGGTTTTTGGTCGTGGGACTCCTGGAAACATGCTGTTGCTTTAGTGAAAATTGATGCAGAGCTCGCAAAAAATCAAGTAAGAGCAATGTATGATTATCAAAATAAAGATGGAATGATTGCAGATTGCATTTTTAGAGATAGCCTAATAGAGAAAAACAACTGGAGAGATACGAAACCTCCGCTTTCGTCTTGGGCTATTTGGGAAATATATATGGAAACTCAGGATAAAATATTCCTTAATGAAATGTATCCAAAATTGGTGAACTATCACAATTGGTGGTATTCATTTAGAGATTATGATAAGGATGGTTTATGCGAATATGGCTCAACTGATAGCTCATTAATAGCTGCAAAATGGGAAAGTGGAATGGACAATGCAATTCGGTTTGACAATAGTAAAATAGTAGATGGATCAAACTATTCCATCAACACGGAATCAGTAGATTTGAATTCTTATTTAGCCAAGGAAAAAGAATATCTCTCAAAAATGGCAAAAGTACTTAAGCTTTCAGAATACACTAAATGGGAACACGAATTCAATACGCTTAGCGATAGAATAAGAAACAATTTTTATGATGAAAAATCAGGGTACTTTTATGATATTGATGCAGAAACCGGTGAATTCCTGAATAATGCTTTAGGCCCTGAAGGTTGGACGCCTATTTGGTGTGAGATTGCAACTAAAGAACAAGCAGCTACAGTAATTGAATACATGATGGACAGTACTCGCTTTAACACCAAAGTTCCATTGCCTACTATTGATGTGTCTCATCCAAAATTTGACCCTCAGGATGGCTATTGGAGAGGTCCTGTTTGGCTAGACCAACTGTGGTTTGGTGTTGACGGACTTCATAAATACGATTATACTAAAGAAGCAGACTTATTAAAAAACAAGGTGATTAATAATTGTGAAGGTTTAAATAAAATAGAGGTATCAATACGAGAAAATTACCACCCAATAACTGGAGAAGGATTAAATGCAGAACATTTTAGTTGGTCAGCCGCTCACTTAATCTTATTAATTACAGAATAAAAAAAATCTCGAAATAAGAACCTATAAGGCTCACCTTCTAGGTTCTTGTTCGAATCGCTTTTGGATAGACCTTAAGCAGTTTATTTACTAAACCTCTTAATTACATTCCCATTATCATAGATGTAGAACAAAAGCATACCTTTCTTATGTTCTTTGTATTCTCTTCCTAAAACATCTATCATCCTTATTAGTTTTATGGTACTAGCCCCTACTTCATCTATCGCTAATCCATCATCATAATCTACCTCATCACATTCTCCATCACTATCTATATCATTAATACAATTGCCTTCACAATCATAATAGATCTCTGGATAAATGCAATCTGCTTGATCTGTTGCTTCAGAATTGTAATTGCAAGCTCCCTGTTCTAAACACCCTAAAACTTCTATTTCATCACAAATTAAATCCTCATCAATATCATTAATACAATTGCCTTCACAATCGTAATACATCTCTGGGTAAATACAATAAGCTTGGTCAGTTGCGTCTGAATTATAATTACACGCTGAATTATCCATACAGCCTAAAAGCTCTAATTCATCACAAACTTCATCACCATCTGAATCATTTATACAAACTCCATTACAGTTGTAATAAGTTTCTGCATAAACACAAAAGCCATCATCTTCATCTGCTTCCGCATCGTAGTTACAAGCTTCAGAGTCTGTACAACCAAGAACGGCTACACAACCGTCCGCTCCTGTAAGCTCTAAGGAAATTAATGATGCAGGATTCCACCATGAACATAGTTGAAGTTGACTCACATAAATTGGAATTTCAAAGTCTACTGTTACACTTGTATTCGCATAATTTGATGGATTTGCATGTAAGTCAGCTAAAGTAGCACCAGACATGTCTAGCAGGAAAACATAAGCGTCTGATACTGCAGAGGTTGAAGCTCCTAATACAGCGGTTACAGAACTTACATACATCGGACTTATTGGATAAATCTCACAATTTGTAGTTACTGAAACTGGAAATGATAATCCAGCTGATACCACCGTGGTTGCATTACATTCTCCACAATCATTTATGAAAGCGTTTCCACCACAGATTCCTGAGCAATCGATATCAATTATACAATTCCCTACACAATCGTAGCCATCCTCAGGATACTCACATAAGCCTTCACCTAAATCTGCTTCCGCATCGTAGTTACAGGCAGCCGAATCCATGCAACCATAAAATGGATTTTCTACACAGGAACAGTCATAACCAATCCCTTCAAGTTCCTCAACGGTGTAACCATAATTCCAAACATAATCATAACATAATCCGTCAAGATAACTTGTTCCATTAGTAGTAAATGGACATGAATAATCGCATGTACCATAAACATTAGCAGATTCGTCAAAGTTGTTAGCATTTGCATCCATACAACCCACTGAAATTAGTGTAGCACAAGATCCATCCTCATCTGCAGCCAATGCTTCATATTCAAGATACAAAGGATCTGTACAGCCGTAACATATAGGATAGGTATTTAGTTCTGGAAACTGAGGAAGGTGATTTGAGACGCATTCTAAGGGATTCTCAAAAAAATTAATGGATGATAAATTTTGAGGGAGAAGCGGCAGACTGGTTAGATTATTCTGATTACACAAGAGAATCCCTAATTCATCAGGTAGTTCAGGTAAACTTGTGAGTTGATTTAGATGGCAAGAAAGCCAAATTAAGCCAATAGGAAGTTCAGGTAAACTTGTGAGTTCATTCGAACCGCACCTAAGCACTTTTAATCCATCAGGTAGTTCCGGCAGACTTGTAATATCTTGCCCCCAGCAATTAAGATAAGTTAAATCATTAAAAAATTGTACTGGATCGATGTTGGTAAAGGATGTTGCAGTAAAAGGGAGATCAAGGGTGTCAATTCCAGCAGTAGCATCAATATCCAATGAATCATTTACAATAGTTTGAGGGTAGTTCTCTTGAAGATAAGCCAAGAACCAAGAATCCTCTACAGGGTATAAGTTATTTTGAGCGTTGACATTAATTGAAAATGAAATTATGGCAACAAGAAAAAGTAATTTACTTTTCATTATAATGAGGTTTAAAGGTTCTTTTGAATTAATGAACCAAATATAGCATAATTTTAAGTTTGAGTATTTAATCTGATATAAAAAGCTATTTACCCATTTGTCAATGTTATTGAAGGAGATAAAAAAGGTCAGACCTATAAGGCTCCCCTTGTTGGACTATTATCGAACCAAATGGTTGAAGATTTGAGAAGAATTATTTTTAATGTTATGATATAAAAATAAATATTTTCACTTTTGGATAAATTTGAAGAAGTACAGAAATTGCTTTTAATACGATAAAACCTTGTCAATCATGCTTAATAGTTCTTCATGGCGAAGTCTATACTGATCAATACCTATTTTTTTATTATACATAAATCTACGTTTTGATTTAAGTAATGAACGAAAGGTTAAATCATTAGTTATAATATTTTTAAAGTGATTAATCTTTGTATTCTCATCTATTAATTTAGAATCTTGATTTAATAATACTAAAGGATAATTTATATGAAGAAATTTTAAAATTTCTCTTTGTACAATAACCTCATCTTCCATATTAGCATATATGGAGCTACTTCGTGCATAAAACTTGTCTATAGCAAGTTTTATTTCTGAATTTGATACATACTTTAATCCTCCGTCATATTTCAAAGAAGAGTATATTTCAATACTTGGCTCAAAACCTCTCCAGTCTGCAACAGCAGTAAGCATATCTTGATAAGTAAATTTAGAATTGTACGATTCATTATAGACATTATCAATTAAGGCTATGTCAAAGTTAAATACAGCAGTTCTTTCATTTATCATTTTAGTTAATTCATTTAATTCCATCTTAATGTCCTCATAAATATGTATTTCATTAATCTTATTTTCTTTATCATTCTGTCTTTTATTGACCCAAAAAGAAACAGATATCCCTAAAACAATAACAACAAACTCTAAAGTGTACTTAATTAGATGCTTTTTCATTTTAATTAGATTTAAACGATTCATTCGCAACTTCTGTCACCGTAATATAGCAAATAAAATAGGTCGACCTATAAGGCTCCCCCACTAGGACCTGAACTATCAACTCTAATGTTAAAATACAATTGGGGAATTTAGAATTAAAAATCACTCAAATAAACCTATTTAAGTCTTCCAAAAAACTCGAAGAATTCCCTATTGAGCTCACCAAAAAAGAAAAGCTCACTTTATGTGAGCTTTTCTTTTTGATTAATATTCTTGATTGTTTGATAAATAAAGCAAGGATTGATCGTTTACAATTTTAATCTGATAACCACTACCACTTTCTAGATTCCCAATACCGTTAAAATTCCAGTCTGGTAAATAAGCACTTCCCGCATTGTTTTTTGCGATTACTAAATTACCTTCATCTGTAATCGACTGAAAGACGAGAGAAGCATCTGCAGGAGCAATACGCAAGTATGAAATCATATTCCAACCAGCAGTAAGAAGTAAAGGATTTTCTTCAGGTAGAATAGGAACACCCATGATTAAAAAATCTAATTGACTGGTAGTTTTTACTTGATATCCATCTGAATAGACAATATTACCAATACCATTAAATCCCCATTCTGGTAAGTAGGCCATTCCAGAATTATTCTTTACGATTACTATAGAATCAATAATTCCAGAAAACAATTCGATTATATCATCTTGAATAGGATTGATATATGTTGAGAATAAATTCCATCCAGATCCAAGGTTAATTACATGAGTCCAAACACATGAGTCGTCATCAATCGTTGCTTCAAGATCATAATTAGTTGCACTATTATCTGTACAACCATATACTGTATCAAGCTCAGTGTCATTTACAACTTCAATTACAAAGGTTGGAATAAAGTTATTTAAAGTAGTATAATCACCATCTGAATAAACTAAATCTAGTATCATAACTCCACCTGTATAAGGTAATTGAAAGCTTATAGGGCTACCAAGAATCTCTATAGTAACCTCTGCCTCTATACTAAGCTCGTAAACACCTGTCAACTCAGGCTCTCCAAACAAACCTACACAACCAACATTACTAGCATAAAATGTAGAATCAGCAGAAGAAGTTTGGTAATACAAACCTTGAGGCATATTTATGATATTTAGAATTTTAGCAGAAATAAATCCGATTTCCAAACCTTCTAAAACCATTGTATCCTCAGCGAAAAACTTTAAGTATTCTTCGTAGAAGGTTCCTAATATAGCATCGGGTAAGTATACATAAGAAGAATCTTCATTATAGGTACTTCCCTCAGGTGGATAAAAACCTGCATCCGTAGAAATCCCTTCTTCACTACATTCAAAAAAGTTACAAGAAGCATCGTCTACCTCTGCGAGTGGGTTATAATTTACTGCATCAGAATCTGTACATCCAGGAACTGGAATTACACAAGAGTCGTCATCTATATTAGCTAAAGAATCAAAATTGGACGCCAGTTCATTTGTACAACCGTATACTAAAGAACAAGAAGTATAAAAAAGCTCTGTTTGATTAAAATCTGAATCTAGCGTAGTAGAAAGTAAGGTGAAGTTTTCATCATTACATAATAGGAAAATAGTCAGTTCAGAGTCCAACCAGCCATCACCAAACTCATCGTGCATATCAACATAATACGTTTGCATAGGATCTAAACAAAGCTCAAAACTATAGAGGTTATTATCGTTATAAGCCTGCGAACTTACAAATACTGAGTCAGATTCAGTATTGAGTATTTCCCAAGAAATTTCATTAGCAAAAGCAGTCGTTTGTAAATCAATAAAAACAGGTATTCCATCACATAAAATCTCATAATCACAGCTTCCATCATCAATATTAGCTAAAGGGTTGTAATTATTTGCGATAGGATCAGTACAACCTAAAACAGTTTCAGACTCTTGAACTACTAGACTGAAAGAGGGTATAAATGAA